>Ga0070689_100000021_pt1 | contig 133549 bp, 127 predicted proteins | sample KBSS23HmetaG_FD_64669 | JGI IMG/M metagenome (GOLD analysis project Ga0070689, IMG submission 64669) | Switchgrass rhizosphere microbial communities from Kellogg Biological Station, Michigan, USA - KBS S2-3H metaG | ecosystem: Host-associated > Plants > Roots > Rhizosphere ...
TGTGGCTGGACTTGATGATGACGCGCTCGAGCTCTCCCTTGTCCAGTTTCGTCATAAACTCACTGAAAATCACTTCTTCTTCAGGCTCATGATGCGGCACACTGAACAGGTTAAATAACAGAATCATGAAGAGGCCGACGACGACCCAGAAAAGTATGTTCTTCGTCCTGGAATTCATCCAGATCTCCTTGTGGGTGGCACTGGCAGAATCAGCACCCCTTAAACGTGTCTGATATTACCACAGGCGCATTCAAACTAACAACCGTGTGCCTGAACCTCGACGCCCAAGCCCTACTCTTGCTCTTCCTCCACATCCAATACCGCCAAGTAGGGCAGGTTCCGATACTTTTGTTGGTAGTCCAGTCCGTACCCAACCACATACTTGTTCGGAATCTTGAATCCCACATAGTCGATGACAAGATCGACAGTTCGCCCATCCGGTTTACTCAACAATGTACAGACTTTAATCGACCGCGGCTTTTTTTGAGCCAAAGTCTTGACCAAGTGCTGCGCCGTCAGCCCGGAATCGACGATGTCCTCGACCAGCAACACATCTTTCCCCTTGATGTCTTCGGTCAGCTCTGTCATCTTTTTTACCTTGCCCGACTTCTTTGCTCGAGATCCATTACTGGTCACCATAAGGAAATCTACTCGCATGGGAATTCTGATTGCGCGGGCCAAATCGGCATAGAAGGCATACGCCCCCTTTAGCACCCCCACCAATACGAAATCCTTCCCTGTATAATCGGCCGTAATCTGCTTGCCCAATTCACGTATCCTCGCACGCATTTCCTCTTGGGTCACGATCGGCCGACCGAAGATACGTTCCATACTTCCCTACTCCTTCTCTGAGAACCTGTTGCTCACTGCTACAGCTAAACAGCTGGTCGTGTTACGACTGACGAGGAACCGCTCATCCTGCCTCATGCCCACTACCCAAAGAATTCCTTCAGGAGCCACTAATAATGGAATATTCTCGCGCCTATGGCCAGCAATTTTCCTGTCCGTGAAAAAATCCTGCAGTTTTTTACTTTTCCCCTTCATTCCCTGAGGAAAAAATCGATCACCGGCTCGCCAGGAACGGATCTGAAGCGGCTCTGAATACCGCTCTGCATCGAACAAGACCCGTTTCGCGGACAGCGTGGCCCCTCCTTGCTCCGCGTCATGGCGAGTCATGTGTTGTACATTTATTAGCTGATTCGTTCCAGCCCAATACACAGTTGACGGCACTGAAAGAACCAGGCATTCACTCGTCTTATGCTTTGACCCAGGTTCGTTCTGGTACATCTCTGTCACCGGACTAAACTGCACCGATCCCTGATCCACGCTCACCAGCACTTGCTTCAACGAAAGCTGTGCTCCGCTTCTCCCCTTGAGGAGGGCAAGCCGCACTGACTCCACCACCCGAACCGTGCTGGCGTTTCCCTCTTCTTCGTAGGTCCGCAAGACCGCTCGAACGAGACGCCGCTGAAGGGCAACCGGTAACTCCATCACAGCCTGACGGTTCAGTCGTTGTACGCCTTCTGGGCTATAGCTCACAAGATTACGCATCAATTTGGTTGTGACTGTCTTTAGGTAGTGTTCGTCCTCACGCAACAAGTCCGCCTGCCGCTGCAACACACGAACAGCAGCCGGCGCCAGCTGCGTAATGACAGGAAGGAGTTCCCTCCTGATCCGATTGCGGTGATAGAGCAACTTCTCATTACTCGAGTCCAGACGATGGGCCAGCCCTTCATGCTTTAAGTATTCCAATACCTCCTCGCGGCTGGAGGCGAGAAGCGGACGAATGATTTTCTCTTCGCGGATATAGGACATCCCAGCCAACCCGGCCAGGCCAGCCCCTCGCAACATCCACATGAGTATCGTTTCCGCCTGGTCATTGGCAGTATGGCCAACCGCGATGCGGTCCGCCCCTACCTCATGAGCCAATTGCCTCATGAAGTCATACCGTGCTTTGCGCGCAGCGGCTTGAAACGATGAGTTCTGCCGTCGCTTGGCCAGCTTAGGGCGATGGATGACAAGGGGCAGATGTCGTTCCAGGCAGAAGGTACTCACAAACGATTCATCGCCATCGGACTCTGCTCCGCGGAGTCCGTAGTTACAATGAACCACCGTGAGCTTGAGACGCCATAGGTCAGCCAGGTGATGAAGGAGAGATAACAACGCAATCGAGTCTGCCCCGCCAGACACTGCTACAAGGATGTGATGACCGGGATGGAACAACTGTTGCTGCCGCACTGTCCGAACAAGCTGGGACAACAATGCTGGTTGTGAGGCAGCCCTGGACAACGGCTTCAGCACCATTTCCTCAATATCCAAGGTTATTGAACCCTCTGCTGGATTCGCCGTAGGTTGATACGCGCCTGCTCCACATCCTGGGCAATTTGCCTCGACAGCTCATCGGCAGATGCAAAAATATGGTCGCCCCGTATCATCGCCACAAACTGCACGAAAATCTCCTGCCCATACAGATCCCTGGTCTGATCCAACAGATGGACTTCGATCAGCCGTTCGCTCGCTCCAAAGGTCGGCCTGGTTCCAATATAGGCGATCGCGTCATAGATTTGAGCACCTTGGGCAGTCCTTGCCGCATAGACTCCATCAGGCGGCACGACACGGTCAGCTGGTAACCGCAGATTGGCCGTAGGCCACCCCATCGTCTTCCCCTGCTGCATCCCACGTACTACGATGCCACGAATCCCATAGGTGCGTCCAAGCAACATGGAAGCCTGTTCCATATTTCCAGCCTGGATAAGACGGCGAATCCTACTCGAACTCACCACGTCTCCCTCAATCATCACAGGGGTCACAGGATGTACGCGAAAGGCGAACTGCTCTCCGAGACGCACCAGATCATCGATACGCCCTGTGCGCCCCTTCCCGAATGCGAAATGGTTGCCCACGAATAATTCCGACAGGGTAAGAGACCGATGCAGAATCTCTTCGGCAAACTGCGTGGGGCCCATGGCTGCAAAGGCTGGAGTGAAATCGAGGAACACCACTTCGTCGATTCCTGCGGCTTCGAGGTGTGCAAGTTTATCCTCGGGGCTGGTGAGAAAGCGAAGATCGATATGGGGTGCGAGGATTTTTACAGGATGAGGATCGAACGTTAGCACGAGCGATGTTCCCCGCGCCTTCCGAGCCGTCTCGACCACCGTCTGCAGCAACGCCCGATGGCCCAAGTGGTGGCCATCGAAATTGCCGATCGTGGCAACCGGATACGCACGTGGACGGTTGTCGGAAAGCCCACGCGTCACTTTCAACATGGCCGTCAGCGGAGGAGAGGCGCTGCGTCTTTGGCAAAGTAGGTCAGAATAAGATCTGCGCCGGCCCGCTTGATCGAAAGTAACGATTCCATCATCGCCCGCGATCCGTCGAGCCAGCCGGCGTTGGCGGCAGCCTTGATCATGCTGTATTCTCCACTCACTTGATAAGCCGCCACGGGCAACAACATCTGGGCCCTGGCCGCAGCGATAATATCCAGGTAAGGCAATGCCGGTTTCACCATTATAACGTCAGCCCCTTCTTCGACATCAAGGGCGATCTCTCGAAGGGCTTCCCGTCGATTGGCCGGATCCATTTGATACGACTGCCGATCTCCAAATTGTGGGCTTGAAAATGCCGCGTCCCGAAACGGCGCATAAAAGCATGAGGCGAATTTGGCAGCATAGGCCATGATCGGCAACTCCGGAAATCCAGCTTGATCCAGTTCGGCCCTGATCGCCCCCACCCGCCCATCCATCATATCGGACGGCGCCACCATATCGGCCCCAGCCTGCGCATGGGTTCTGGCCATCGCTCTGAGGCACTCCAACGTTTCATCGTTGAGAATGCGCCCATCCTTGACGATACCGCAATGGCCGTGATCGGTATATTCGTCGATACAGACGTCGGTCACGACCATCAGCCCCGGGACCTGTCCCTTCACCGCTCTGACGGCCCGCTGCACGATGCCATTCGGATCGAACCCCGAGGTCCCCCGGGCATCTTTCCGGTCAGGAATCCCGAACAGAATAATCGCGGCAATCCCCAAGGCCGAAACCTCACTGGCTTCTTTTACCAAGAGATCGACTGAGAGCCGGAACTGGCCTGGCATCGAAGTGATCTCCTCCCGCCGATTTTGCCCTTCGACGACGAATAGGGGATAGATGAGATCAGACGGGGCCAGACGCGTCTCCCGCACCATGCGACGAAATGCCTCGTGCTGACGCAGCCGCCTGAGCCGCTGGATTGGGAAGCTCATCGGATCACTTCCTTGGAAGATTGGTCAAGAACAGCACGAGGTCACGAACAGAAATCATACCGGCCAACTTGCCGTCCTGAGTGACGCCGAGATGGCGGATATGTGTTTTGGCCATCAGATCGTTGGCATCGAGCAGGGTCTTATTTTCATCAATCGTCAGGATCGGGGCCGACATAACCTGTTCGACTGTTGTCTTCTGGGTATCAGCTCCAGCCGCAACCACCCGCCTGACCATATCGGTATCTGTCAGAATTCCGATGATTTCCTTCCCATGCGTCACGAACAGGCTGCCGATGCCACGATCCCGCATGATACGAGCAGCCATCTGAGCACTGGTGTCCCGCTCAACCGAAACAAACTTCTCTCTCGGAACCATGAACGACTTGACGGAAACCATAGTCCTGCCCTCCTTTAGGTAATTCGCCCCACTATCCCGATATCTTCGTCAACCTATGCAGACATGGAAAAATCGACTCACGCCACATGCTTGAAATGACTCACGATCGCTTCTGTCAGCGCCGGCACAGTATTTGTCGCCGGCATGACTGTCACCGTCAACCCATACTCCTCCGCCGTACGTGCCGTAATAGGTCCGATGCACGCAATGACTACCCGCGCAACGAGGGGCCTCACTGCATCCCGCCCCCCGAATACCTCGACAAAATTACGAACGGTAGAGGAACTCGTGAATGTGACGACCGCCACCTGTCCTTCGTGAAACAGTTGAGTCAAGGATGCAACATCCACGGCCGGAGCGATCGTGCGATAGACGGGGATCACGTCGACAGTTGCCCCATGCTCGCGCAACTGTTCCGGCAAAATTTCTCGCGCCACTTCGGCACGCGGGATCAAAATATGGCTCCCTTGTATTCCCATTTGGGTTAATGATGCAATCACTCCCTCTGCCTGATACTCGGAAGGAACAACATCGGGAGTGAGCCCATAGGCTCCCAGTTCCTGCGCAGTCCGTGGCCCGATCGCACAGAGGCGAAGATTCGCTAACGCCCGTGCATCCTTCCTCCCCATATGAAGACGTTCCATGAAGGGCTTCACCCCGTTGACGCTGGTAAAGATGAGCCATTGGTAGGTGTTCAGACGAGAGACGGCATCGTCGATTGGCTGCCAACTGGCCGGGGGCACGATCTGAATCGTCGGAACTTCAACCGGCTCCGCACCATAGGCCGCCAGTAACTGAGAAAACTCTCTCGCCTGTTCCTGTGCGCGAGTGAGGACGATCCGTTTCCCGAAGAGCGGCTTGGTTTCAAACCAATTCAGCTGCCCTCGCAATCGCACCACCTCACCCACAATGATCACCGTAGGCGGCTCAAGATGCGCAGCTTCAGTTCGCTCAACGATATCACGCAATGTCCCCACGATGGTCCGTTGACCGGCTCTGGTTCCCCAACGAATCGCCGCGACCGGTGTGTCCGGCGACCGGCCCTCCGACAGTAACCGGTCAACGATCGAAGGAAGATTTTTCATGCCCATCATGAACACGAGCGTCCCGGAGGCACTGGCTAATTTGGGCCATTCCAACGAGGCCGCAGGCTTGGTAGGATCCTCATGCCCGGTCACAAACGTGACCGTAGAGGCTAACGTCCGGTGGGTCACCGGAATGCCGGCATATGCAGGAACCGCAACCGCTGCCGTCACACCTGGCACAATTTCGAATTCGACCCCCGCAGCAGCCACAGCCTCTGCCTCTTCCCCGCCGCGTCCAAAGACAAAGGGGTCACCTCCTTTGAGCCTGACTACGATGTTCCCATCCTTGGCCTGTGCAATGAGCAGCCGATTGATATCCGCCTGGTCTTGATACCGTCCACGTCCGCGCCGACCGACATAGACACGTTGTGCCGTGGCAGGAGCATGCTGCAGTAACGCAGAATTGGCGAGATAATCATAGAGGATGACATCGGCCTGTTCCAAACATTCCTTCCCTCTTAGCGTGAGCAATCCAGGATCCCCTGGTCCCGCTCCAACTAAGAAGACCTTCCCCTTCTTCTGTGCGTTCATGGAGTCCCGTAGATCGCCTGCAGAATCCTATCGCCACCACGTGCGAGCAATCGTTCAGCAAGTTGAATGCCGATGGACTCCGGATCCTCAATAGTTCCTTCAGCGGTATCGCGAATGAGCTCTTTTCCATCCACGCTGGCTACTAATCCTTCGAGTGTTACCCCGATTCCAACCACAGTCGCATGGGCGGCGATCGGAACCTGACAGCCTCCTTCGAGCCGATGGAGCAACGCACGTTCGGCAAGAACGGCGGTCTTACTCGGCGCATGGTCCAGGCCACTCAATAGCGAATGAATAAAGAGATCGTCTCGCCGCCCCTCAATCCCCAAGGCCCCCTGGCCAATGGCTGGCAGACTGATCTCCGGAGCAAGATACTCTGTAATTTCATGCGCCCAAGCCAACCGGCGCAAACCAGCTGCCGCGAGAACGATGGCGTCGAACTGCCCTGCCCGTAATTTTTTGAGGCGGGTATCCAGGTTTCCGCGCAGCATCGCAATCGTGAAGTCGGTCCTGGCATGCAGAAGCTGTGCTTGGCGACGCAGGCTGCTGGTCCCGATCCGGGCAGCGTGGGGGAGATCCTTGAACGACTTCCCATCACGACTGATCAGAGCATCGCGGGGATCCTCTCGTGACGGCACACAGAGAATGGCTAATCCCTCCGGCAATTCCGTCGGTACATCTTTCATGCTGTGCACCGCCAGATCGATCTCGCCGCTTAAGAGAGCTTCCTCGATCTCCTTGACGAACAGCCCCTTCCCCCCAATCTGAGCCAACGGAACATCGAGAATCTTGTCTCCCGATGTTTGGATCTTCCGCAATGTCACTGTGACATGCGGAGCCAGTGCCTGTAATTGCCCCTGCACCCATTCGCTTTGCTGCACCGCCAGTTTGCTTCCGCGAGTTCCGAGCACGACGGTTGATCGTTCACCACCGACTGTTGACATAGTTTCCTTTTGTGGATTCACGCGATGACACGGGAGATGACATGTCGGGAACCATTCGCTGGTTTATGAGCTTCCCCAAACTGTCATGGCACCATCATTGATCGGGCATTTTGGAAACAGTTCTGGGAGTTGCCTCTTCAATGCCCTGTATGTCCGCCTGAGATGTATGACAAGCCTCAGACTCAGATGACGCACACTCATTCACATCAGGGAGCGCAGGATCGCTGAGACTGAAAAAACGTCTCGCGGCCTCGACGAAGGCAGCCCCATCGGATGAATTCACCTCAGCTTTGAGAGTCACCATCGTATTATGAATGAGCTTGTTCACGATCGACGACGCCAACGCTTCGACCATTTCACGTTCTTGGACAGACAGATTCGCCAAACGAGCCAAGGTTTTGTCGAGTTCGACCCGCTTGATATCGTCAGCCCGTGAACGGAGCGCTACGATAGTGGGCGTGACCTCCAGAGACTGGAGCCATTGCCGCACAATCCCGACTTCATCCAGCACCATCCGCTCGGCTTTCTCAGCTTCGTTGAGACGCTCCCCACGGTTGTGCTCAACCCTGGTTTTCAAATCGTCGATGTCGAAGAGGAAGGCATTATCGACATGCCGCACCGCTGGATCGATATTGCGCGGGACAGAAATATCGATTAAGAACATCGGACGATTCATCCGTTGCCTGATCGAACGCTGGACGTCATCTTCGCCTACGAGGTAATGAGCGGCGCCGGTCGATACCAAGACGATATCGGCAGAGGCCATGTCCTCACGGAATTCTTCAAAAGCGACCGCAGTGCCCCCAAAGCGGTTTGCCAATTCCACTGCATGCTGTGGATTCCTGGTCGTCACCCGTACATGCCGGACGCCGCTGGCAATGAAATGCCTGGCCGCCAGCTTGGCCATCTCTCCCGCCCCGACCAACAACACCGTCTTCTCGCTTAAGTCCGAGAAGATCTTTTTGGCTAATTCAACCGCAGCATAGCTGACTGAGACAGCCATTTCGGCAATCTTGGTTTCCGTCCGCACTCGTTTGGCGACAGAGATTGCTTTCTTCATGACCTTGTTCAGAATGATGCCGGTCGTCTTGTGTGTAAGCGCAACCTCGAAGGCATCCTTGATCTGGCCCAGGATCTGGGACTCGCCGACAATCATGGAATCGAGACTGGAGGCAACACGGAATAAGTGGCTGATCGCTCGATCCCCTTGATGCCAGTAAATATGGGGGGTCAATTGCTCGGAGGACAACGAAAGGTGGGCATCCGCCAAGAAATCCTGGATTCCTCCATACCCTGATTCGATCTCATCGACCACGGCATAGACCTCGACGCGATTGCACGTCGACAGTAATATTCCTTCCCGTACCCCTTGGTATGAGCAGAGCCTGGTCAGGGCTTCGCCCATCCGGCTCTCGGGGACCGCAAGTTTCTCGCGGATTTCGACCGGGGCGGTCTTGTGGCTTAATCCAACTACGACAATATGCATATTACGACACCGGTCCGTGGCTCTTGAGAACCACTCCGATCAGGGTCAAAATCACACCGGCAAATCCTATAATTGTGAGGTATGCTGCACGTTTAGCTCTCCAGCCCACCGTGAGCCTCCCCATCAATACCCCAAAGTAAAACACCCAGGTCACCAAGGCTCCTGTTTGCTCGGGATTCCAGTTCAGATATGACCCACGGGAGAACTCGGCTGAAAGGGCACCTGTAATGATGCCGAGCGTGAGCAGTGGAAAGCCTGTCACGATCGACTGCTGATTGAGGTGGTCGAGAAAGTCCAAAGCCGGCAACTTTGAGTAGAGGACATTGAACCGTTTGGACTTGAGAAGTCCATCCTGAATCAGATACATGAGACCGGCTACGAAGGCGATGGCAAACCCCACCGTGCCGAGCATACTCAGGGTCACATGGACCCACAAGGTTCGGAATACCGGGGTAAGCGCCGGAGCGGTTTCCGGCAACGCTGCGGCAGAGACCAGTGAGACCAGTGCCAGTGGAAGAATGAATGAACCAAGTACGTGCAGCCGGTGGCGAAACTCCACGACGAGAAAGACCAAAATCAGCACCCAAGAAAAAAACGACAGGGCTTCCTGGAACCCCGGTAACGAAACTTCGGTCGCCCCGCTCATGCGGGCACCCAAGGCAATGGTGTGTGAGGCAAACCCGGTCGCGGTCATGCCCAGTGAGACATTTGACAGGGTTTCAGAAGGCCGGAGGACGTAGGCGAGAAAGGAGACAGCGGCCCCAAAATACAGGACCATCGTCACCATAAAGAGCGCTGCGGCCATAGAGATCCATCCCCTCGACTTTTCAGGACAAACAGGCTGGGATTAAACAAGGAATTATATCGATGGCACGAGATGGGAGTCAACCAAATGAACGGGAGGGAGGCGTCCGATCAGCTATACCTGGCTATCGTGGCACCCTCTATGTCGTCAGCACACCGCTTGGGCATCCTGACGACATCACCCTTCGAGCCCTGGCCATACTACGCCTTGTCATGATTGTCGCGTCAGAAGACCCTCGCGCAACCCAGGCGCTGCTGACTCATCATGGAATCACTGCAACGGTCACCAGCTATGGGCCGCACGATCGTCATGAGAAAATGCTGCTGCTTTTACATCGACTCATGGAGGGGCAAGATGTCGCCCTTGTCTCGGATAACGGCACCCCTATCATCTACGACCCCGGTTCTCTGTTTGTGTCTGCTGCCACTCAAGCCAGGATCCCCGTGATCACCATCCCCGGTCCCTCCGCATTGACGGCAGCAACAGCAATTTCAGGCTTTTCCGGTGACGCGATCATCTTTGAAGGCCGTCTTCCCTCAACCAACCATCGCCTGCTGCAGTATCTCTCTCAATTTCGTAAAGAGCGAAAAACTCTCGTGTTCTATGTCAGGCCAAGAGCGCTCACAGGGTTACTGAAACGTCTCGCACAGGTACTCCCAAGAAGGCGAACCGTCGTTGCGATGAATCTCACAACTGGTCAGGAAACGCTCTTTCGCGGGAAGCCGGATGAACTGCTCAGTCAGATCGGGTCAGTGGCGATGGACGCTTCCATCACTGTCGTCATCGAAGGGTATCGGATGGGAAAGCCCGGAAAAACTTGAGCTGATAAGTTGCTGCCGACTCCTCCTCACAGCGACGGATAAGAACCCGGTAAAACCATCCGACGCGGTCTTGCGAAACCACTGCTGCCCCTCATTAGTCAGGCTGCGCGGGACGTTTCGTATTGGATCGCCATCATTCAGAAACACGGCAAGGACAATCCTTGCTCCATCACCTCTAACTTCAACTTCGTTTTAACAGAATTGTAGGACTCTCCAAGCACGGGGCTACACGTGTCGGCCTCTTGATGAAAAAAAAAGGGGCAGCTAACGCTGCCCCCACGACGGAATGTATTTTGACGTACTAATGTATCTTAACTTAGTTCAGACCTTTAACCAAATTTGGCTTGTTATAGTCTGTTCCATAGTCCGACTTCGCTCCTGGATTTGCATTGCCCCATCCCGGCTGCGGCTCACACTGCCAGCAAGGTGCGGCGCCGGTATATTCACCGACAGGACTGGTAATGCCGGAATCAATTTTGCCTGGAAGGACAGTACCGCCGACACCACCGGTAGTGGAACCACTGTTCGTGTTTATCCCACGTTCAGTCGCCGGGTTAGGGCGCTGCCCTAATCCCCCAAAACCGGCCATCTTCTCGTTGCCACGCACAACGGTAATCTCACGGACAATCTTACGGCCGGTGCCGAACGGCTGGCTCGCACTTGTTTCCTCGAATGCCTGAATGGTCACATCGTCCCCGGCCTCAAGAATACGAATCTGATCGTAGTTGGTCTTGTCATCAAAATATACCGTGCGGTAATTCATCGCCCCACCGCCTGCGCGGCCTTCGTCGTGAGAACTTCCACCTCCCTCAAGGTACATCTTCTTGCCCGGGAGATCCAGACCGATCACTCGGCCATAAATCGTCTCTGCCTGAGACAATCGATCGAGGAACTGAGTTCGATCAAAGGTGGTCACACGAGTACTCGACCCAGACACATCGCCAACCCCCTCACCGACACCCATTCCTGATTGGTTTGACTGTAAGCGCTCCTGAGCGATTGACATACTCGCAGCACCGACAAAAATAATTGCTGCTCCCAGTGCCAACGCGGTACGCATGTGCTGCCTCCTTGGTGAGATTGAGAGAATCAATTGTCGTGGCATATACGAAAAGTACGATGGGATCAACTCCATGACTCGATAGCCTGATCTCTGTTCAGCCGCAAACTATAGACCACGAATTTGGACAAGTCAACCGAGTTCTGGAGAGAACTGAGGCATGTAGATTGTGGTGTGAGATGTTCAGCGTCGCGTATACTGAATCGCCGTCTAGCAGTCGGAGAATATCCGAGTCATCCATGCCGATAGCCGCTGACCGATGGTGCCCAGAGGGAGGGTCGAACTCCCACTCTCTTGCGAGAACCGGATTTTGAGTCCGGCGCGTCTGCCAGTTCCGCCATCCGGGCATATCCGTTCAATCGACCATATGGGCGAATCTTCATAGCACGAAGCCATGTCCCGGTCAATCCACACCCTCTTTCCTTACCTGAATTACAGTGTTACAATTTGCGTCCTACACTCACCTCATACCTAGGGGAAGGACTCGCATCATGGCAGAAGTCCAGTGCATCACATGCGGACAAACCGGAGAAACCATTACAGACCCTCTCTTCATGGGAAAGCTTGAGACTGAGATCAAAGCCAAGGTCTGCAAGCCCTGTTGGAAAAAATGGGAAGGCATGCGAGTCATGGTTATCAACGAGTATCAAATCAATTTGGGTGAAGAGAGCGGCAGAGAACTCGTCAAGAAGCAGATGAAGGCCTTCCTCAAAATCGGGGAACAAACAGATACCGGAAAACTCGATCAAAATTATCGCCCACCCGCCTAAGTGCCGCCAGTTGTGCCCCTGAATGCAGCCCCGTTGATCGCAAGAACCTCCATGAATTTCTCCAGCGATCTCGCAGGCTTCGTTGACAGACACATTTCTGAAGTGCTACATTTATCGACTCGTGATCCATCTGCCAAGGTGCTCAACTTTCTCCTCGCTATTGAGCTGAGGAATGGGAGTAAGTTTGTTGTGATTACACAGATGCAGGTCAAAGGACTGATGTTCGACCCTTCCAATAACGCATATATCGTTGTGTTACGTGACGATGAACATTCCGAGATGCTTCCCATCTGGGTCGGAAAGTCAGAAGCAGGCGCGATCAGTATGGCATTGGAAAACGTCACGCCGCCTCGACCAATGACGCACGACTTCATGAAGTCGCTTCTCGATGTCTATGACGCCAAAGTGATCAGCGTCGTCATTACAGACCTGTCTGAGCACACATTTTTTGCTAAAATCCATTTGATGTACGAAGATTCAGAATACACGGTCGATGCCAGGCCCAGCGATGCGCTTGCGATTGCGCTTCGAAGCAATGCCCCAATTTTTGCGAACGATTCGGTCATCACCAAACAGAGCTCCGATGAACTCCAACAGTGGCTGGAGAATCTCAAACCGGAAGATTTTGGCAAGCTGGACTCCTGACTCGGCCAGACGCAGGCCCTATGAGCATCATCGATATACCCAAAGAACAGGACCTGGTTGAATACAGGGTGGACCGCATTCTTGAGGAGGTGAACACCGATACGAGAATTGTCGTCCTCGCACGACAGGATGACGCTCTTGATACGTTTCCGATATGGGTCGGCGCAGCAGAGGGTCACGCCATCAAGTTAGCGCTCGATACCATGATTACGCCACGGCCAATGAGCCACGATTTGATCAAGAGCTTCGCGGAGCATTTGAACATTACGCTTCAACGCGTCGTGATCACGGACGTCAAGAGCAGCACCTACTATGCCACGGTCTATGTCGCGAACAAAGGCATCGAACGATCGATCGATGCCAGGCCCAGCGACGCCATTTCGTTGGCCCTTCGGGCACCTTGCCCGATCTACATTACCCAGGATGTGTTGAAGCGGCGGAGCACAACGAATCTCGACGCCTGGCTGGCCAAACTCGACTCGAAACCTATTGGCACACCGGAAGTACAGGAAACCTAATTCGCACGAGAGTGAAGGAGCGGAAAGAGCAATGTTGACCTATATGCAAAAGCCTCTGGACGTGCAGGAGAAGTGGTACCTCGTGGATGCAGAGGGAAAGACACTAGGGCGATTGGCGGCTCGCGTCGCTGGAATATTGCGCGGCAAACACCGGCCGACCTTCACCCCCCACGTGGATATGGGGGATCATGTCGTCATCGTGAATGCGGAAAAGATCCGTTTGACCGGCAACAAAATGGCCACAAAGCTCTATCGCCATCACAGCGGATATCCCGGTGGGCTGAAGACCGCAACCGCGCAGCATGTCTTCCGAAAAGATCCGACAGCACTCTTGACCAAAGCGATCGAAGGCATGCTTCCCAAAAACCCACTCGGAAACCATATGGCAAAGAAACTCCGCGTCTACGTCGGGCCTGTTCATCCGCACCAGGCTCAAGGACCGGAACTGATTACCCTCTAATTATCACTGCAAGCAATAGAAGGAGACATTGGAGCATGGCCGTAGCGACTCAATATGCAACCGGACGACGAAAGTGTGCGATTGCCAGAGCCTGGGTCACTGGGAGGGCGGGCGAGATTACCATCAACGATCAGCCGATCGAGAAAGCATTCCCACGGCTGACCTTGCGGCAGATTATCCAGTTCCCGCTCGAAATCGGCGGCGTCGTCGGACAATACTCGATCAAGGCCACAGTACACGGAGGCGGACCGACCGGACAAGCCGGCGCCCTGCGTCATGCCATTGCACGCGCGTTGGTGGAGCTCAACCAGCCACTTCGCACACCTCTGAAAAAAGAAGGCTTGCTGACACGCGACTCGCGAGCCAAGGAGCGGAAAAAATACGGACAGAAGGGCGCTAGAAAGCGCTTCCAGTACTCAAAGCGTTAGACATCGGAGCCACAATCGGAAAAAAGGGAAGGCTCCAGGCCTCCCTTTTTTTTGTTCACTACAGGGTAACATCGATGAAGAAAATACGAGTCGCAATCGCAGGGGCCAGCGGATATGCAGGAGCGGAACTCGTTCGCCTGGCGGCACTCCACCCTCATTTTGACCTCTGCGCCGTCACATCGGAAAAGTCGGCAGGAGTCCCTGTCGCATCGGTATTCCCTAGTCTGGCAGGCCTCGTGACTCTCTCATTTCAAGCCCTCTCACCGGAATCCTTGGCGGAGATGGCAGACGCCGTCTTCCTGGCCCTTCCCCACACCAAATCCTTGACGCCGGTTGCAGCTTGCATCCAAACCGGCAAACTGGTCGTGGACCTGAGCGCCGATTACCGGCTCAAGGATCCAGCCTCGTACGAGCAGTGGTACAAGACGCCGCATACCCATGCAGGATTGTTGAAAGATGCTGTCTACGGGCTTCCCGAATTGCATCGCACCGCCATCGCAAAAGCCAGATTAGTCGCGTCACCTGGGTGCTATCCCACCGCAGCCGTCCTACAATTAGCGCCTCTGTTCGCCCAGAGCTTGGTAGATTCGCAGGGCCACATCGTTATCGACGCAAAATCAGGTGTCTCCGGCGCCGGACGCAGCCCGGCTCTTCCCTATCATTTCCCGGAAGCCCATGAATCCTTAGAGGCCTACAAGGTGGGGCAACATCGCCATACCCCTGAAATCGAACAAGAACTTGCCGGGTTGCTCCGACGCGTGTCTCAACCCTCCGAGACAGATGCCGCACAACCGATCGTGACATTCACTCCGCACCTTGTCCCGATGAACCGCGGCATCTTGAGCACCGCCTACTGCCGATTGAAGCGACCAACCGCGCTATCAGAATTGCGAGATCTCTATCGAACGTTTTACAAAGGTGAGCGCTTCGTGAGAGTTCAGGACGACATTATGCCGAATCCCCGCTATATCAAGGGGTCCAACTATTGCGACATCGGAGTCTATCTGGACCCACGATCACAGTCGGTCATTACTGTGGCCGCTCTGGATAATCTTGTAAAAGGCGCCGCCGGCCAAGCGATTCAAGCCATGAATCTCATGGCTGGTTTCCCTGAGGAGACAGGCTTGACCGCTCCCGCTGCGTATCCCTAGCAGGATGCTGAAAATTCTGCCAGCTTTACGGGAAGGTTAAGGCTGAGGCTAAGGTTGAGAGAGGAAAGTCTGATCTTTTGCTCAACCTCAATCTCAGCCTGCTTCGCTCGCTGCGGCCTTGCTGAACAGCCTTTTTGATCATCCTGCACAATGTAAATAGGATACATCTTCTCGATCATGAGCAGAAAAATAACAACCGCATCTTCACGCCGCGGGATCACTGCGCCACAAGGCTTCCGGGCATCCGGTATACATTGCGGCATTAAAAAGCCCGGCCTGCTCGATCTCGCTCTCGTTGCCTCAGACCAGAGCGGCCCCATCGCCGGTGTCTTCACCCGCAACCAAGTGGTTGCGGCACCAGTCATTATCGATCGTCTGCACCTGCGCCGGGGAATGGGACAAGCCATTCTCGTCAACAGCGGCAACGCAAACGCCTGTACGGGCTCTCGCGGATTGGCTGCCGCCAGAATGACTGCCGCGGCGGTCGCACAGCACATGGGTATTCCTCTCGAACACGTGTTCGTCGGATCAACCGGTGTGATCGGCCGTGCGCTGCCGGCCCATCGAGTTATCAAAGGGATACCCCGGCTGCTCACTCAACTCAGTGACCGTGGAGGTCTGGATGCTGCCAGGGCAATCATGACGACCGACCTGCGGCCGAAATCCATTGCGTTTCAAGACACGATCGGCGGTCGTCTGATTACCATCGGCGGGATGGCCAAGGGCTCTGGAATGATCCACCCCAACATGGCTACGATGCTGGCCTATTTCACCACAGACGCCTCAATCACGAAGAGCGCTCTCCAACAGGCCCTGAGACTCGCGGTCAACGAATCATTTAACTGCATCTCTGTCGATGGAGACACCAGCACCAACGACACGGTTCTTTGCCTGGCAAACGGAATCGCAGGGAATCGGACGGTCACAGTTGGCACAATTGCTTTCCGTCGATTCCTGTTACTTCTGACAGAGGCTTGTCAGGCATTGGCCATGGCTATTTGTCGGGACGGAGAAGGTGTCACCAAGCTTGTGAAGGTCGAGGTGACCGGAGCAGGTACCGCGAAAGAGGCACGGCAAGTGGCCCAAACCATTGCCACCTCGAATTTAGTCAAGACCGCCCTATTCGGCGAGGATGCTAATTGGGGCCGTGTCATGGCGGCGATCGGCCGAGCCGGGGTCCCGATTAACCCTTCGAAACTAAACCTGTTATTTGGCGGGATTCCAATGGTGAGGAATGGAATGGGCTTAGGACTCGTTGCTGAACACCGAATTGCAAAGGTCTTTCGTCAAAAAGAGTTTACCATCACTGTGGGCCTTGGACAGGGACATCACCGGTCCCATATTTGGACAACTGATCTCTCCTTCGATTATGTCCGTATTAACGCCAGCTATCGATCTTAGGGCCGCGCTTTATTAAAGCGCGGTTTGACTTCTGGCAATAAAATGGTGCAACATAGTCGCCGAAACTATGAATGACATCGACAGATCGTGACCTCATATCATCCATACCGGGAGGGAGACTGAGATGAAACGATTGGCAGCCTTATCGGCTATATCGATCCTGGGATCACCTGCGCTCGCCCTGGCGGAAGAGCATAGTGCAGGCTATCGGGGAATCGGGATGCTGTACTATATTTTCATGGCCGCAATTTTGATCTACGGTGTCAACGACGCCTTCGGCAAGAAAGCCATGTATGTGTTTGCGCCGATTATTATCGTCGCGTTTTATTTTCTGCTGCCAGATAACTAGACTATTCACACCGCGCTGTGATGTAAAAAAGGGGAACCGGCCAAGGCCGGTTCCCCCTTTTCTTTTTCAATTTCCTTAAAAGACGCATTAGGGTGGGAGGAGCGCGCACCTACCGAGGACAGCATAGGTACGGCGGTGATCTTGGCGGGACTTCAGGCTTCCCAGTCAAGCTGGGCCTGCACACCATCCCGACGCTCGATCCCCTCATGAACCATATTCCCTCGGGGCGTTAAGCTCCTCCCACAGGGATACGATATTCTTCCGATGCCGATCAGTCAAGCAATGAAACACAACAGAATGGTCAACAGTCCGCTGCTCTTCATACCTACCAGAAGCCTGTCCGACATTGCGTTGGTGACGAGGAAAAGTGGCTGCGGCCAGATGAGCGGCGCAAGGCCCGGAACAATCGGAGGCCTATTCGCTGGAATACGTTGAGAAGTTTTTCAGGCCGAGAACGCTGCAGATGGTTGCGGATCGTTCTCCGCAGCAGAATGGTCCATGTCGGACAGGCTCCTAGGCATGGCCTGTGCCTTCGGCCTCTTCGTATTCCTCGATCAACTGTTCCAGTTCATCGAGTTCGTTTGCTCGGACATTCTGAAAGGAGACTCCGAATGTGTCCTCTCCGACCCACTGCACCAGCGCTGCTTCGATTGAGAGCGGTTCCACTGCCCCAGGAAGGAGGAGTCGTACACGAACTACCTTGCCGGGATAGACTTCAAGGTCACAATCAAACTTGGCACCACCGACTGAAAGATCCAGCGTGATCCCTTTGATCTCATGCGAGTTTCCAGACAGAAACCCCTGCACCTGGACTGGCACCCGGCGGTGTGTTCGTCGATCCATGCTACTCATGAGATTCGCAGGCTCATCGAATGGGTACGCACCGAACTGGCCGACACGCCAGCCTTCTATTCTTCACGTATGTAGCATGCAATTAGCCGCGCTACTGATACCATGATCGAGCACGGTCTTTTCGACGTTGATGGTTTTCACAATCCCGTCTTCAACCACCATTGAATAGCGCTCTGAACGCCCGCTCAAACCGTACTCAGGCAAGTCAAGACTCAAACCGATGGCACGGGTGAACAGGCCATCTGCATCTGCCAACATCGTGACCTTCCCGTCGGCCCCATGCTGTCTACCCCATGCCTGCATGACAAAAGGATCGTTGACCGAGATACAGGCGATTTCATCTATGCCCTTGGCCCTGAGGTCGTCCGCCTTGGCAACGAATCCGGGGAGATGGTTGGCTGAACAGACCGGCGTAAAGGCGCCAGGTAGACCGAAGAGCACAACCTTCTTACCCTTGAGCAGCGTCGCGGTATCGATATTCGTAACTCCGTTGGCGCCGAGTTGCTTGAACATAGCGTGCGGCACAGGGTCACCTACTCTAATGGGCATCTGATGCTCCTTTCATGGCGAGTTTGCAGCCGATTTTATCGGACGAATATAGACAGGATGCTCACCGCCGGACCTTGAGAAGCTTACCGTCAAGGGTGGTATCAGCCATAAACTTCTCAAAATTCTTATTGTACAGTTCGTTGAGAAGATCCTGGGCATCCTCCGGATCGAACCAAAAGACCTGGCTGGTTCCAGTACTGGTGAGGGTTTCGCGGACCTGGCTCCCGTCAGCATGATTCTTCACGAAAATGATCAATCGATTTTTGCCATTTAGGTCTGTCTGTCCCACTCCGCTCTTGGCATCCACCGCGATATCGACAAGCTGGCCTGTGATGGTCACGTCTACCCCCGTTGCCCCGTTCCCTTTGGCAACTGACGCATTCCAGCCCCGCTCTTTGAGGTAGTCAGCGAAGGCCTGTGCCGTGGTTTCGCCGAGGGTGCCACTGGACAGATCGAAATGACTCTCTCCTCCCCATAAATGATATCTCGTGCCGAGATGCGACCGGTTCGTACGATTGTCTTCAAACGGCAGAACCGCGACGGTCGCTGAATTCATTGCGCCGACCTTCTGATTGACTCCATAGGCGATAGGCACCTTCAGGTCGATGCGCTCGCCCTTACCGCCACAGCCGGTCGCGAGCAAGATGATCCCGATGAATCCGATTGCTGCAGTAGGATAGCCCCTCATGTGTACCTCCTTCGTGATGCGATCGTCTTACCCATAACAATAGCTTTCCAGTGAGGCACTTATCATGGTCTTATTGCGTCACGAAATGTGCCCGTCGATTCTGTTGATAGCAGTTTTCGTTCTGCTGCTTGCAAAAGGGTCTCGCTTCCCCATAGCTGGTAATCTGGAGCTGCGAGGCTGGAACACCCAGATCTTGTAGATACTTCTTGGCAATGCGCGCCCGCTTTTCACCCAGAACGAGATTGTATGCCAAGGTGCCTCGTTCATCACAATGGCCTTCGATCAGCACGGCCTTACTACCATTGGAGCGAAGCCAACCGGCATTGGCGTCCAATACCGGCATGGCATCCGGGCGGATATGAAACTGGTCGAAATCAAAAAATATGTCGCCCAATATATTGCCGGTAGAAGGAGTGCTGGACTGGAGAGGGGGACTGGATGGCCGGTCGAACGAACGTTCCGGTGGTATAGGTTTGATCGCGTCCGGCAAGATTTGCTCACTCTTGCTCTGACCCGCCTTTGAAGATTGATCTCCCTCCGACGAGGAGACTCGCTTACCGGAACAGCCTGCAAATAGAAGCATGACGCTCAGGCATAGGCACAGGGTGACAACTCTTCGGTCCATGGCATAGCCTCCTCATTGTTGCGATCATTGGCCGGCTGCTCGTCAGGGGCAGAAATAGCGTGATAGATACACCGAGCTGCTGCTCTTACTTATAGGGGATCAGCGGGTGACCGTCAACCCGGGATCTCTCCCCCCCTCCCATGACAATGCAACAAACACTAGCAGGCTGTTGAGAAAGCCGGCCAGCAGGGGGAGGGATGGCCCAGTGAGTCCCCTGTGCTCCGCCCTGGGGTAGGGCGGGTGACAAAGCGGCTCTCCTGAATAGCTAGGATGGCTTCTGAACTTATCTGCGTGTATCGCGTGGCTGTTCCGTTCAAATAACTTGTCCACACACTGCTCGACGAGCGGACCCATTTTAAGGCCGGAAGTTGCATCCATCTCCGGCTTTCGATAAGGTGCGGCTCATGACCCATTCCCTCGCGCGTTCGCTCGCCCTTGCTGGCGCGAGCGGGCTTTTCCTCCCGCTGAGTTTCCCGAAATCTGATCTCGGACTGTTGGCTTGGGTTGCCCTCGTACCGTTGCATTGGGCATTGGACGGCAAGAGCAAACTTCAGGCGTTTTGGATCGGCTGGCTCTCCGGCACGATTGCCTTTACCGGCATAATGGCCTGGGTGGTGACCGCCATGCATACCTATGGGAAGGTGCCGCTCGTGATCAGCTATGGTCTTATGTTGCTGCTCGCGGCCTACCTCGGCCTCTATGTCGGCGTCTATTCTGCCGGAGCCGTGTGGTTTCAGATCCTCATACCACGCTATGGTCTCTTTGCCCTTCCTTGCCTGTGGGTCACTCTTGAGCTCATCCGAACCTATGCCTTGAGTGGATTACCCTGGGGCCTCCTTGGCTATTCTCAATACCGTCAGCTTGAAGTGATTCAGATCGCAGACCATATGGGGATCTATGGGGTCTCGTTTCTTATTGTATTGATGAATGTCACGCTCGCTGAATTGCTGGCCTGGCTGATGCCTCTGCGCAGGAAATTCCGCCCTGCAAGGCTTCCCTGGGAACTGATGGCCATGACGGCGTTGTTGATGACGCTCTCATGGCAATATAGCCTGGGGACATTATCTGAGGCCCCCTTTGCCGGCATTCCTCGATCGTCAATCAGCATAGGAGTCGTGCAGCCGAACGTCGATCAGGCAGTGAAGTGGGATACAGCCTATCGAGAGGAGACCCTCGCACGCTTTGACCGGCTGACGGAGCAGCTCGGCCCTGCCACTGACTTGGTCGTATGGCCGGAGGCCGCAACACCTTTTGTGTTTGAGCGTGAGCCGGTCTATCAGCTGCAGCTTATCGGATTGGCCAATCGAACTAAGACACCGATCTTATTTGGAAGCCCCGCTTTACGCTACTATCCGGATCGGCGACCCTATCTGATGAACAGTGCCTACCTCCTGTCCCCCGATGGCCAAATGCTGGGGCGCTACGACAAGCAGCATCTGGTGCCATTCGGCGAATATATTCCGTTCAAATCATCGTTCCTATCTTTCCTCGATAAATTGGTCGAAGGGATCGGTGATTTTGAAGCAGGGCCTGGTTCGACAGTCTTGACCTTGGCGCCTAAAGCTGAGCCCACAAGCTCCGGGGCGACGGGAACGCCGCCACGAGCTGTGAAATTCGGGGTGGCAATCTGCTACGAAGTAATCTTTCCAAATCTCGTACGGCAATTCGCGGCAAACGGGGCAGAGTTCTTGGTGACTGTCACGAACGATGCCTGGTTTGGTCAGTCAGCGGCGGCCTCCCAACATTTTTCAATGGTCGTGTTTCGCTCCGTCGAGAATCACCTGGCTTTCGCTCGCTCCGCCAACACCGGTATCTCTGGATTCATCGACCCATTCGGACGGATCGTCGAAGCGACACCGGTCTTTACGGAACAGGCCATCAAGGCTACGATGCAGGTCTGGCGTCCGGATACGTTTTACAGTCGCCACGGCGATGTGTTTGCTTACGGCTGTGCTATAATCTGCGCGCTTTTGTTCCTCTTTGGCTTCTTCCGCACCAAGGAATCTGAGCCAGACGCAGTGCCGATATAACATATAACCAGCAGGGTATGGACAAACGACTTGAGCATGATAGCAGCGCAGGCCCTGGATACTCACAGATTCATTCCGATACCACCGCAGGCTGTTGAGAAAGGATCCCGTCATGTTGGACGAGTTAAAGAATCGCGTCAGGTCCATCGAACAACTGGTATTAGAACTACGGGGGCATCTTTGACTTCGCTCGCATGACGGCCGAGCTGTCTCATCTGGAAGAGCAGGCTTCGCAACCCGAATTTTGGAGCCAGGCTCAAAAGGCCGCGAAGATCAGCCGGAACAAATCCGCACTTGAGCGTGACCTCCAGCAGTGGCGCGATATCGATGGGAAACAGGAGGATATCGGCGCCTTGCTTGAATTGGCGGAGGAAAGCGGTGATGCAGGTCTATTAAAGGAGTTGACGTTCGAGCTCGACCGTTTCGAACAGAAGCTTACCGCCCTTCGGCTTGAGCTACTGCTTTCTGGCGAACTGGACATCAACAATGCAATCCTAGCGATCCACCCGGGAGCCGGCGGGACGGAATCGCAAGATTGGGCACAGATGCTGCTTCGGATGTATGTCCGCTGGGCCGAGGGTAAAAAGTTCAAGGTTGAAACGCTGGACCTTCTTGCGGGGGAAGAAGCGGGCGTGAAGAGCGTCACTCTCTCAGTGACAGGCGCCTATGCCTATGGGTATCTCAAGGCCGAAGCAGGCGTACACCGGCTCGTGCGCATTTCACCCTTTGATGCGAACAAGAGGCGGCACACCTCCTTTGCATCTGTCTTTGTCTATCCCGAGGTGGACGAGGATATCGACCTTGTGATCGAAGACAAAGATCTCAAGGTTGACACCTTTCGGGCTGGCGGCGCCGGCGGCCAAAACGTGAATAAGGTTGAAACGGCCATTCGTATGACTCACCTCCCAACCGGAATCGTGGTGCAATGTCAGAACGAACGGTCACAGCTTCAGAATCGCAACGGCGCAATGAAAGTCTTAAAAGCGCGTCTCTATGAACTCGAATTGAAAAAGAAGGAAGCGGAGTTTACGGCGATTGTCGGAGAGAAGAAGGATATCGCCTGGGGCAGCCAAATCCGATCCTATGTGTTCCAGCCCTACCAAATGGTCAAAGACCACCGGACCGGCTATGAAGTGGGCCAAGTCGCAGCTGTCATGGATGGTGACCTGGACGGGTTCATCGAGGCCTATCTGAAGATGAAGCAGCGTGGGGTAACAGCACTCAGCTATCAAGAGTCGGGGAAGGACGAGTTCGACACTTAACCAAGGAAAGAAGATCGCGCCGAATGGACGAACTGAACGAACAGCAGCAACAACGGATTAAGAAACTCGATTCACTGCGTGAAGCAGGAGTGGCGCCCTATGGGACGCGGTTCGAGGTAAAAGACCGTGCGGGTCGACTGATCGAACTCCATGGCGAGAAGTCCAAAGAGGTGTTGGAGGCAGAAACAATTTCCTGTTCCTTCGCGGGACGCATTGTCGCTCTACGGCGATTCGGGAAGGCAGGCTTCGCGGTCCTGCAGGACGGATCAGACCGGCTTCAGGTCTATCTCAAAAAAGATCATCTATCGGAGCAGGGCTATCGCGTCGCCGAACTGCTCGACTTGGGCGATTGGATCGGTGTGACCGGCACTCTATTTCGCACAAAGACACATGAGTTCACGGTCGATGTCACCCAGCTGACCTTCTTAAGTAAAGCCCTCAGACCGCTCCCGGAGAAGTGGCACGGGTTGACAGATGTGGAAACCCGTTATCGGCAGCGCTATGTTGACTTGATCGCCAACCCCGAGGTCCATGGCATTTTTGCCACCCGTAGCAAAATCATCGCCGGGATCCGTTCCTTTTTGATCGAACGAGGTTTTCTGGAAGTCGAGACGCCGATGATGCATCCGATTCCTGGAGGTGCGGCGGCCAAACCCTTCGTCACCCATCACAATGCGCTCGGTGTCGATCTTTATCTCCGTATTGCACCGGAACTCTACTTGAAACGGTTGATCGTCGGAGGCTTTCCTCGCGTATTTGAAATCAACCGCAATTTCCGGAACGAAGGCATCTCGACGATCCATAACCCGGAATTCACAATGCTAGAGTTCTACGTGTCCTATGCCGACTATCAAGACCTGATCATCCTGACCGAGCAACTTATCTCCTCGTTGGCACAGCAGGTCCTTGGAAAAACGGTCATCGACTACCAGGGGAAGGAGATCATACTGACACCTCCTTGGCGCCGTTGGTCCTATCACCAGGCGATTCTGGAGGTGAACAGCCTCGATCCTTCTGTGTTCAACAATCAGGATGCCGCTGTTGCGGCGGCTAAGAAGCTTGGGATCGCGGTCGATCCAAAATGGCCGCTCTCCAATATCGTGAACGAAATATTCGAGGAAACTGTGGAGCCCCATCTGCTGCAGCCGACATTCATTACCGACTACCCGATTGAAATATCCCCCCTCGCACGACGCAAGGACTCCAACCAGGCCTTGACTGATCGTTTCGAACTCTACATTGCCGGACGGGAGATCGCCAACGCTTTTTCTGAATTGAATGATCCTCTTGACCAACGGGAGCGGTTCGAAGGGCAAGCGGCGCAGCGGGAGGCTGGCGACGAAGAGGCTCATCTGGTGGATGAAGACTTCCTGCGCGCCCTGGAGTATGGCATGCCGCCAACCGCAGGCGAAGGCATCGGCATCGACCGGCTCATCATGCTCTTTACCAACCAAGCTTCGATTCGCGATGTCGTTCTTTTCCCTCAACTGAGACCCGAGAAATAACGGTGGCCCTCCCCTACGAAATCTTCGTCGGATTGCGCTATCTGCGCGCGAAGCGTCGGAATCGGACGATTTCCTTGAACACAGTGGTCTCCATTGCCGGAATCACTCTCGGTGTAGCAGCCCTGATCGGGACCGTCGGCATCATGACCGGATTTAAGGAAGATATTCAGGCAAAAATTCTTGGAACGACCGCCCACATCATCGTGCAGGATCGAATGAAGGAGAGCATGAGCGAGTACGATCCCGTCACCACACAGGTCGCAACCGTGCCCGGGGTCATTGCAGCAACTCCCTTTGTGCTCAAGCAGGTCTTGCTCACTACCCCGACCGCTGTGCAGGGCATCGTGATCCGAGGCATCGATCCGCAACGCGAAGGCACAGTGACGGAGCTGGCTAAGAATCTCTCGACGGGACAGTTAGAAGACCTCAGCAGGCCTGTCAAGGTCAAGCAGCCGCCGGCGGACGACCCGAGCGGCCGGCCGGTCGAGACAGAAAAACCCGGCATCATTCTTGGCAAGGAATTGGCCTTACGGCTCGGTGTGTTTGTCGGCGACACCGTAAATGTGGTGTCTCCTCCAGCCGGCCCGATCAGCGCAATCGGCATGGTGCCGAAGATCAGGACCTTTGCGTTGGTCGCGCTGTTTTCATCCGGCATGTATGAATACGATTCCTCACTGGCCTATATCGATCTCGCGGAGGCGCAAAAGTTTTTCAACATGGGGCAGACCGTTACGGGCATCGAGATCAAAGTTGTTGACGTCTTCCGCGCAGCGGAAACAGCCCGAGCCGTGGAGCAATCACTTGGTTTTGCATATGGCGCGCGCGACTGGATGCAGATGAATCGCAATCTCTTCTCAGCGCTCAAGCTGGAAAAGACGATGATGTTTCTCTTGTTGGTTCTGATCACGATCGTGGCCTCCTTCAATATCGTGAGCACCCTCACCATGATCGTGACGGAGAAGCAAAAGGAAATCGCGATCCTCAAGGCTATGGGCGCAACCCGCAAGGGCATCAGGCGCATCTTCATGCTGAACGGATTGATCATCGGTTTTTCAGGGACAGCCATCGGCATTCCGGTCGGCTACGCATTTCTCTGGCTGATCCAGACCTTCTGGACCTTTGATCCATCCGTCTATTACATTTCGCGAATCCCCGTCCATGTACAGGCCATGGATGTCCTCCTTGTAGCCGGTTCCGCAATTCTGATTAGCTTTGCCGCCACGGTCTATCCCTCTCTCCAGGCAGCCAAGCTCGAACCGGTGGCAGCACTACGCTACGAATGATCATGCAGGTCTCTCTATCATCATTGTCCCTTCGCTCCGGAGCCCCGGCGTGATCACCGTCGCCAATCTGTACAAATCCTTTCCAATGGGCGGCCAGACCCTCACGGTGCTGAAGGGCGTCACTCTGAAGATCCAGCGTGGAGAGTTGATTGCTATAGTTGGAGCATCGGGTGCGGGGAAAAGCACACTACTCCATATTATCGGGACGCTCGATCGCCCGACTACGGGAACGGTTCATTTTGACAGTCAGGATCTATTTCAGATGACAGAAGGTGAGCAGGCTGATTTTCGGAACCGGCGTATCGGGTTTGTCTTTCAGTTTCATCATCTCCTGCCGGAGTTCACTGCGCTTGAGAATGCCTGTATGCCTGCCTTGATCCAGCGACGTGATCCGACAGATATTGAACCGGAAGCCATCGCCCTTTTGCAGGAGGTCGGGCTGGGTGCCCGGTTACACCACAAGCCTGGCGAATTGTCCGGAGGTGAGCAACAGCGCGTGGCGGTCGCACGGGCTTTGTTACAGCGACCGGATCTCGTATTGGCTGATGAGCCAACCGGAAATTTGGATACCCATACAGGGGAGGCACTCTTCGCCATGATGCGTGAACTGAATAAAGCACGTGGGACAACCTTCGTGATCGTCACCCATAACGATAAGCTGTCTGCCCAAGCAGACCGTATCGTACACATGCAGGACGGCCAAATTGTGTGAGAGTATGCACACCTAGATATCTATACTTATTAGGTATTGCACCAACCAGCCGACATATCTTTTACATTTATGGGGCTCTCCCGTCTAACCTTGACGAGGACCGATTAGTCCCCTAGACTCACCAAAAGCCCTGATTTTAGTGGGAGCTGTTGTCTGATGCGTTTCCTTACAGTACTAGGCATCATTGCAACCATAATCATCGTAGTACTGCCGGGACAAGCTTTGGCAGTTGAATTTGTGACTGTCGGTCCCCGGGCGGCAGGGATGGGAGGAGCAGGCGTGGCAATCACGACCGATGCATACGCCACCTACTGGAACCCGGCAGGATTAGCCATGCTCAAATCCGCGGATATTCGCATTCAGGGAACAGCCCAGGTGACTGGTCGTGAAGATATCGTGAATGCACTGGATGATTTGAATGATTTCAATCCCAATGATACGTCACCAGCCAATGTGGCAAAAGCCCAGAACATCGCCAATCAAATCAACAAGCCCGGCGCTACTATCTCGGCGCTTGGCGCCGGAGGCCTCTATTTTAAAGGTCATTTCGGCGAACATGCCTTTGGATTCAATGTCTCCGATGTCGCCACATCGGGAGGGTTCGTGAGTTCACCGATTCAAGTGTCTCAGACGCCCCCTGGAACCGGACCAATCACGATCACTGGTGCGGTGGCCCTTCGCGGATTAGAGGCCCGGCAGCTGGCTTTCTCCTATGCCTATGCATTCGCGGATAAAACCTTTGCTATCGGCGTCACCAGCAAGATCATTCAAGGCGCAGCGTACAATAATAATACAGCACCCCTTCAGGGCGGGCTGGATCCGAATCTCATAGACAATTTCGGGAGAGCCATGATTTCCACCTCGTATGGTATAGATGTCGGAGCGATGTACCGTCCATCTTCATGGCTGCGATTCGGCCTGGTCGGCAAAGATCTCAATCAACCGACCTTCGATGCCCCTGGAGGCCTCGAGTATAAGTTGACTCCTCAGGTACGTGGCGGCATGGCGGTGAATCCCTGGTCGACGATGACCATCACTGCCGATATGGACATCACCTCCAATCAGACGCTGGTCCCGGGGCTCAAGAGCCAGGTCCTGAGTCTTGGCATGGAACAAACGGTTCTGTCGGAATTTCTCTCATTCAGAGTCGGAACCTATAAGAATGTTCAAGATGCCGGATCAATCTTTACACCGACCGCCGGACTGGGAGTTCGCATCTACTCGTTCCGCATGGACTTTGCCAGCGGTTACGATTTTGATAAAGGGGGAGCCATCGCCTCCGGCGCTCTTGCATGGATCTTCTAGATGGTATACTGACAACATGTTCGTGCTCTATTCTATCCGACGGGCGCTCATTCTTTGTCTTCTTCCACTGCTAGTCACCGGCTGTGGAGGCTTACAGGAAGTATGGGAAGGACCAGGAGCGGGAGGATTCAGACCTCAAGCCATTGCCGTGCTCCCTCCCATGGCGAGCCAATACGACAGCGCGCGTGAGGATATCCAAGAGGTCCTGTCAAAAACCCTGAATAACAAGGCCAATATCGAGCGCGTGGTCTCTCCTGAAAATGTGACGGATATCTTCCAGGGTTCGAAAGAAGCATTCGATGCACTCGTGTTCTATTTCTCCCGTCTGGAAATGACAGGTCAATCCGACAAGGAGTCCGCTGTGAAGTTGGGCAAGGCGCTGAACGTGGACTCGTTTTTAGTCGTGCGGGTGAACTCATGGGAATACGTGCGTAAAGAAGGGGATAATGTCGGTCGAGTGGGCCTGAGCCTTCGCCTGGTCGATGCCACGACAGGCACCACCGTATGGAAGGCGCGACATGAACGGTCAAACAGTTATATGTTCTACCGGCCCTATTTAAAGGATGTCGCCAAAGAGCTGGTAGCTGAGATGATTAAGGCTATGCCTCCTCACCCCAAACAATAATCCCTACCTCGTCTGAACTTTACTCAATTTGGTTAATGAGGCTGTTTCTCGCCAGGTACTCTGTCTTTCCCAACGAGGAGGCGGATGGATGAGACGACTAGCGGGCTTTAGCCTGAGCCGTTTGCATGGCAGTTTTCAATGAGCGGACAAATTCCGCCACCTTCTTCACCATCTCCGGTTTCTGCTGGTGTATAGCGATCTGCTTCACAATTGCGCTACCGACGATCACCCCATCGGCAATGGCCGCAACATCGGCAGCGTCCTCCGGCGTGGCAACCCCAAAACCAACTGCCACCGGGACCCGGGTGATTGTTCTGATTTTTTTGACGTTCTTACCCACATCCGCCACGTTGCGTAGTTTTGCGCCGGTAATCCCCGTGAGCGACACACAATAGACGAACCCTTCCGACTGACGAGCCACAAATGTTCGGCGCTCTGCGGTGCTTGTAGGAGCGAGAAGGAAAATTAATTGAAGCCCAGCTGCTGCGGCAGGTCCTTTCAGGGGACCTGCTTCATCCGGAGGCATGTCCGGTACAATTAGCCCGTCGACACCGGCCTGAGCCGCCTCATGGCAAAACCGCTCGGGACCAAACGCGTGAATATTATTATAGTAGACCATCAAGACTAGGGGAACCTGAGTCGTCCCCCGGACGCGTGCGACCATGGGAAGGATCGTTCGAAGCGATGTCCCAGTGCGTAAGGCCCTGGCTGCAGCCTGTTGGATCACAGGACCATCGGCGATGGGATCGGAAAATGGGACACCCAGTTCAATGATATCGGCTCCGGCCTGTTCCAGCTCCACGACAAGTTGTTCGGTCTCTTGCAGTGAAGGGTCGCCTGCCATCACGTAAGCAATAATGGCCTGCTCACCTTTCTGCCGAAGCCTGGCAAAGGTCCGGTCGAGTCTCGAGGTCACAGCGTGATCCCCCGAAGCTTCGCGACGATGTGGACGTCTTTGTCTCCACGACCTGATAAATTCACGACCAGAATCTGATTCTTTTTCATCGTGGGCGCCACCTTCACTGTATGGGCAATGGCATGGGCACTTTCGAGGGCCGGCATGATCCCCTCTTCTCTGGTCAGCAGATCGAATGCGGCCATAGCTTCGTCATCTGTCACCGAGGTATATTCGGCTCGGCCTCGATCTCGCAAGTAACTGTGCTCGGGACCGACCGCGGCGTAATCTAACCCTGCTGAAACCGAGTGAGTCAGATTAATTTGTCCGTCGGCGTCCTGGAGCAGATACGTCATGGTACCTTGCAGGACTCCTGGCTTTCCTCCGGCAAAACGCGCGGCGTGTTTTCCGCTCAAGACTCCCAGGCCGCCGGCTTCGACACCGATCATCTTGACCTGCTTGTCTCTGAGGAATGCATGGAAGAGTCCCATCGCATTGCTTCCACCACCGACACAAGCGATGAGGCAATCAGGCAACCGGCCTTCCGCCGCCAGGATCTGTCGCCGGGCTTCACGTCCGATGATGGATTGAAAATCACGAATCATCATAGGATAGGGATGGGCCCCGAGCACTGAACCGAGAATGTAATGAGTCGTGCGGATATTCGTCGTCCAATCGCGCATGGCTTCGCTGATGGCATCTTTGAGCGTCCGGCTTCCCGCATCGACCCCCGTGACAGTCGATCCAAGCAATCTCATCCGGAAAACATTGAGTGCCTGGCGCTGCATATCTTCCGTTCCCATATAAATTTCACATTGAAGCCCGAACATTGCTGCAACAGTGGCCGTCGCCACCCCATGCTGTCCCGCACCAGTTTCAGCGATGATGCGCGGCTTTTTCATCCGCTTTGCGAGAAGCCCTTGTCCAATCGCATTATTAATTTTGTGGGCCCCGGTGTGACAGAGGTCTTCACGCTTCAAATAGACCTTCGCCCCACCCAATCGCTTCGTGAGTCGTTGGGCAAAGTAGAGCGAAGTGGGTCGCCCGACGTAATGCTTCAAGTAATAGGCAAGTTCAGACTGGAAGCGCCGGTCCTTTTTTACACGGGTATATTCCCGCTCCAATTCAAGCAACGCAGGCATCAGCGTCTCTGGGACATAGCGTCCGCCATAGGCCCCGAATCGACCTTGCTTGTTGGGCACAGAACTCATCGCAGTCCTCGCGTCCGCACAGAAAGAGGTATAAATGGGCTCATGCTGGGGAAACAACCCTGGCAGCTCGAATGAATGCCCGCACTTTCTCGTGATCCTTCTTGCCCGGTTCCCGCTCAACGCCACTGCTCACATCCACACCGTACGGCCGTACCGTTCGAATTGCCTTCTCAACATTGTCAGGGGTGAGCCCTCCGGCCAGGAGAATGTTCGCAGCTTTGGCCACTTCTGCGGCAAGCTGCCAGTCAATCGCCTGTCCTGTCCCTCCATAGGCCTGATCCGAATAGGCGTCCAGCACGAACCCTCTCACCCAGGCCCGCCCGCGAAATTCTGCCAAAGCGAGAAACGTGCTCCGGTCTTTCACACGAAGCGCTTTCAGGACCGTCCGGCCTAACTCTTTGCAATAGATCGCTGATTCACTTCCATGCAACTGTGCAAGCGCAAGTCCACACTCGTCCATGATGCTCCGTACCACATGTGGTTCTTCATCGACGAATACACCCACCGGTAACACCAAGGGGGGCAAGCTCATCACGATCTGACGAGCCAGCGTCGGTTCGATATACCGTGGACTTTTTCGGTAGAACACAAACCCTAAGGCATCGGCGCCGGCCTTGACTGCTATGGTGGCGTCTTCAGCGTTGGTAATACCACAGATTTTGACTTTGAGTGTAGCGGCCATCTTAGTAGATTGCGGATAAACTTGGTGTTGCGCGCAACATTCTCGCCCACCCACCACTGTCACGCCGAGACGGGCCATGATGCCAGTCGAGGGCCTTTCAACCTTCTCTACCCCTTGTTAAGGGAGTGGCCAAGGCCGCCATTTACTGCGCGCGACCTTACCTCATCCCCTATTTTCACCATCCTGCTATGCATGCGTTGGAGCCCGCACTCCCCTCAAGTCACGAATTTTCCCCCCTATGTCATCGGCTCGAATGAGGGATTCTCCGACAAGCATGGCATGGATACCGGCTTCGATCAACCGCACCACATCTGCGCGCTGATGAATGCCGCTTTCACTCACGATCAGCTTGTCGGCCGGAATCCGTTTCGCCAATCGCTCGGTGACCCCCAGGTCGGTCATAAAAGTCTTAAGATCTCGGTTATTGATGCCGATCAGCCGCGCCTCCGGCAATCGCTCCAATACGGTATCAAGTTCGCGCTCGTGATGGGTTTCGATGAGCACATCCAAGCGTAATCCTCTCGCAAGGGCGTAGAAGTCTATTAATTGCTGTCGCTCGAGTGCTGCGACGATCAAGAGAGCGGCGTCGGCGCCATAAGCGCGCGCTTCATAAAACTGGATCTCCTCGACCATGAACTCTTTGTTCAAGGTCGGGATGGGTACCAATTGTTTGATCTCGCTGAGATACTCGAGGCTCCCTTGGAAGAAATCCTTATCGGTTAAAACAGACAGGGCCGAGGCCCCATGGTGATGGTAGGATTTGGCAATTCCCAGATAGTCAAATCGGTCAGAAAACTCTGGCCGGAGAAGGCCAAGACTCGGTGAAGCCTTTTTTATTTCGGCGATCAGCGCTGGACTGCCGGCGGTTCTTGTCGCTTCGAGCGCCACAAAAAATCCGAGGGGTTCCGGCGCGTCACGAATTTTTGCCTTCAGCTCTGAAAGGTAGCCCCGGCTCTGTTTGTGTCGGAGTTCCGCTTTCTTATGCTCCAGAATGCGAGAGAGAATCACGATCGTGTCATCCTCTATTCGTAAATTCAATGAGGAGAGCGAGTTTCTCCGCTGCGGCACCAGAGTCGAGGATCTGGCCCGCCAAGACAAATCCATCATGTAGGCTCCGCACTTTTCGCCCAGCAACAAGGGCCGGAGCGGCATTCAAACAGACAATGTCCCGTTTCGGCCCCTTTCGCCCTCGCAGAATGTCACGAGTGATCGCAGCATTCTCCTGCGGCGTCCCGCCGGCAAGCTGTTTGGCTGGAACCAATGGCAGTCCAAAATCTTTCGGGTCCATGAGATAGTTCGAAAGAACCCCTCCTTTGGCTTCTGAAATCTGCGTTTTTGCGGTCAGGGTGATCTCATCCAGTCCATCCATCCCATGTACGACAAAACAATGTTGCGATCCGAGATACATAAGCACGGTCCCCAGCAGAGAAGTCAATCGACTTTCATAGACTCCGAGTACCTGGATGGCGGCTCCTGCCGGATTGGTCAGCGGGCCTAAGAGATTCAGCATGGTTCTGATGCCCATCTCTTGTCTTGGGCCGACACAATGTTTCATCGCGCCATGATACAGCGGGGCAAAGAGAAAGCCGATTCCGACCTCATTGATACAATCGGCTACCCGTTCAGGCGCCAGATCGATTTTGACCCCGAATGCCGAGAGGACATCGGCGCTCCCTGACTTGGATGACACCGAACGGTTGCCGTGTTTGGCCACGGTCAGACCGGCGCCTGCAACAACGAGGGCTGTTGTGGTAGAAATATTGAACGTGTGCGCGCCGTCACCGCCTGTTCCGCAGGTATCCACGACCAACGGATCTCCGACTGCGATACGAAGGGCCTTGGCCCTCATAGCCCGCACGGAGCCGGTGAGTTCTTCAACTGTCTCACCCTTCAAGCGAAGCCCCATCAAGTATGCAGCAATTTGAGCTGACGTTGCTGCGCCATCCATGATCTCCAACATCACCGATTCTGCTTCCTGTTCGGTGAGGGAACAACGGTCAGCAAGTTTGGCAATCGCGTCTTTGATCATAGATCGGAGATCCGGAGAGCAGCCTAGAGTTTAAGGAAGTTAAGGAGGAGATCCTTCCCCGCCAGGGTGAGGATCGATTCCGGATGAAACTGCACTCCTTCGATGCCCAATGATCGATGGCGCAATCCCATGATTTCTCCTTCAGCCGTTTCGGCCGAGATCTCAAAACAGGAAGGCAGCGTGTCGCGCTTTACGATCAGAGAATGGTAGCGTGTCGCGTCGAAGGGATTCGGCAGCTGGTGGAAGATCGTTTTCTCGTCATGGCGGATCTTCGAGGTTTTGCCATGCATCAATCGTTCGGCCCGGACGACTTCCCCGCCGAACGCCACAGCCAGAGATTGATGACCTAGACACACGCCCAAGAGAGGGAGGCGCCCGCCAAAATGCCGGATGGTCTCGACTGATACACCAGCTTCCACCGGCGTGCAGGGCCCGGGAGAAATGACGATGCGGCTTGGTTGCAGCGACTCGATTTGATCGATTGAAATCTTATCGTTACGGAATACTTGAATGTCTTCACCGAGTTCACCGAAGTATTGCACGAGGTTATAGGTGAAAGAATCATAGTTGTCGATCATCAGCAACATAATAAACCGTGAGGTGTGAGGCGTCAGGGTTAAGGGGGAAATGGGCGACCATTCACGCCTTACGTGCTCATTCCAGCCCCTGTTCAGCCAATTCGACCGCCTTCATCATGGCCTTGGCCTTATTGCAGGTCTCTTCATACTCGTGTTCGGGATTCGAATCTGCGACGATACCGGCTCCTGCTTGAATGAAGGCCTGGTGTTTTTTCACAACAACCGTCCTGATGTTAATGCACATATCCATGTTGCCTGAAAAGCTGAAGTAGCCCACCGCTCCGGCATAGGGACCGCGTCTTGTCGGCTCGAGTTCATCAATGATCTGCATCGCTCGCACCTTCGGCGCGCCGGAAACGGTGCCGGCGGGAAAGCAGGCGCGCAACACGTCGTACGAGGTCTTCGCTTCACCAAGCTGCCCCGTCACATTCGATACAATGTGCATCACGTGTGAATACCGCTCGACGTGCATGAGCGAGTCCACAACGACCGAGCCTGGTTTCGCCACACGACCGACATCATTCCGTCCAAGATCGACGAGCATCACATGCTCAGCCCGTTCCTTTTTATCCGCCAATAACCGCCGCTCCATTTGTTGATCTTCTTCAGGCGTCGCACCACGCCGGCGCGTGCCCGCAATAGGACGGACGGAGATGACGCCGTTTTCACAACGGACAAGCGTCTCTGGAGAGGAACCGACCAATTCGACCCCGGCGATACGCAGGTAATACATATAGGGAGAGGGATTCACGACGCGCAACGCGCGATACAGTTGCAACGGCGACGCCTGCACGCTCGTTTCCCACCGCTGGGATAACACTGCTTGCACGATATCACCGGCCCGAATGTATTCCTTCGTCCGTACCACCATCTTCTCGAAATCCGCCTTGCTCATGTTCGCTGTAAAGGACACTGGTCGGCGGCGGCGATGTGGACTGGTTCGGCGGAGCGGACGTTTGAGTCTTGCTATCGTGCGTTCGATCCGTTCTGTCGCCGATCGGTAGGCGGTCTTGATACCGCGTTCCCCCTTCGAAGTCACATGGACGGTAGCCACGACTTTAATCTTCTGCCTAACATTGTCGAAGATCAGCATCGTATCAGTAAGGAGGAAGGCAAAGTCCGGCAGATTGAGAGGATCTTTCTTCCGGTTAGCCAAGTCCTCGAAGGTGCGTACCATATCGTAGCTCAGATAGCCGACTGCACCGCCGACAAAGGGGGGTAGCCCCGGAACGGTTACAGGCCGATAGGCCTCCATTAGCTCCCGCAAACGTTCGAGAGGGTTTCCACGGCTGGCAACGCGCTTCTTGCTGGTGCCTTGCATGACCAGGAGGTCGCCTCCATCCTCGTACACGACAACAGGCGACCCGCTTCCAAGAAAGGAATAGCGAGCCCACTTCTCGCCGCCCTCGATGGACTCTAGGAGATAAGCTGAAGGGCCATGATCGATTTTGGCAAAGGCAGAAACGGGGGTTTCAAAGTCCGCAAGAATCTCTCGATAAATCGGAACGAGATTGCCTTCTCCGGCGTACTGCCGAAGTTGGTCCAAACTGAGTGAGTATTCCGGCGGGGCCACGTGGACAGCCTATTATTCTTGGCCCACGATGAGCTTCTGTCCTACCTCGATAATGTCATCAGACAACTTGTTCCACTTTCTGACTTTCTCGACCGTCACGCCATACTGTCGACTGATCCGATAGAGTGTTTCGCCTGGTTTCACGACGTGATTAACAGAGGGCCGCTTGCTTCCCGACATCGAGTCTGCCGAAGCCTCTGGAGGCATCCCGAGAGCCGACGCACGCGCAGCCGACGAGTTGAGATCAAAACTCTCTGACGTCAGGTCACCCGGAGATGACTTGCGCGTCGGTGTGACTGCGCGCTTCATATCGGCTTTGGCCTTTCGTTCCAGCAGCGCAGACTCCTTCATGGCCTCGGCTTCTTCCTGAACACGGGCCATCTGTTCCCGAGTGGCTTGTAGTTGTGACGTGAGTTCCCGGTTCCTCGCGTCATATTCCATCAATTCATTTTTGGCCCGTTTCACTTCGCTATCGAGTTCACCGGTTCGTTTCTCTTCCTGGGCTAAAAGGCGTTGAAAATTCAGGCTCCGCGCCTTTTCCGCGTCATATTTCTCCGCCATGACACACCCGCCCATCAGCAGTCCCCCACAGATGATTATGACAATTCGATAGCTGGCACCTGGCATCAAGGTTTTCACTCTATCCTCCCCTTTCATGGATACCCCCCTGACGATCGTGGGGGGAGTCCCCCTTGCAGCATAGCTTCACATTGGCTGCCGATCAATGGTGAATCAACTCCAACTTTAAGCCGTTACAATAAGGTCTATCGCTGTGAAAGTCAAAGTGATTATGGCTGATTCTGGTTTGACCCAATCCCCAGCCGTATGGTACGGTCTGGTCCGTCGCTTCCTCTGTTCATCGCCTCCCAGCCCTATGGCTCACGCCGACATCCTTGCCAGACTGGTTGCCCTTCGGGATGAAATCAGACGCCACGACTATCTGTACTATGTCAAGGCTCGGCCCGAAATTTCTGACTCCCGGTATGATGGCCTCTTTCGAGAGTTGATTGAACTGGAGCAGGCCTATCCTGCATTAGTGACGGCAGATTCTCCGTCACAACGTGTCGGCGCGCCGCCACTTGAGGAATTGGTTAAAGTTCTGCATGAACAGCCGATGCTCAGCCTGGACTCGATTGTGGATCAGAGCGAGGTTCAGGCATTCGACCTACGGATGAAACGAGAACTGGAGACCCAGTTCGTCGAATACAGCGCCGAACCGAAATTCGACGGGTTATCAGTCGAATTGATTTACGATCATGGAACCTTTACCCGTGGAGCGACCAGAGGCGACGGGACCACGGGGGAGGATGTGACCGTCAATCTTCGTACCATTCGTTCCCTACCACTGCACTTGCAGCCACAATCGAATCATCCTGATCATCTTGTCGTGCGAGGCGAAGTATACATGCGCCTCGACGATTTTCAAGCCTTGAACCGACGCATGACGGAGCGGGGCAGCGATGCCTTTGCCAATCCTCGCAATGCGGCTTCCGGTTCGCTGCGGCAGCTGGACTCTACGATGACCGCGACCCGCCCGCTGGTCGTGACCTGTTACGAAATCATGACTGCATCCACAGCTGCTCCGCCAACACATTGGGATGAACTAGAGCGGTTGGCTCAGTGGGGTCTCCCGGTGCCGACGCATCGACGAATCTGTACATCAATCGACGAGGTAGTGGCGTTTCATCACGAAACTGCATCGGTGAGGGATCAGTTGCCTTACGAGATCGATGGCGTAGTGGTCAAGGTGAATCGCCGAGACTGGCAGAGCCGCCTCGGCGTGAAGTCCCGCAGTCCACGCTGGGCCATTGCGTTTAAATTTCCCCCTCGTAAAGAAACCACCGTTGTGGAAGATATTGTTGTCTCTGTCGGAAGAACCGGAACCCTCACGCCTGTCGCGCTCTTAAAACCGGTGGAGGTCAGTGGCGTCACCATCAGCAGAGCCACGTTGCATAATGCAGATGAAGTGACACGCAAAGACATTCGTATCGGTGATACCGTCAAGGTGGAACGGGCCGGTGATGTCATTCCCGCAATTGCCGAACGTGTCCCGATCCATGATGAGCAGCGCAGCAGCCCCTTTTGTATGCCTGACCACTGCCCGGTCTGCGGATCGCGTGTCGGTCGTGAGGGTGCCTATTTTTACTGTACGGGGCAATTGGTCTGCGGCGCCCAATTGAAGGGGGCGATCGAACATTTTGCCTCCAAACATGCCCTCGACATCGAAGGATTGGGAAAAAAGACCGTGGCACAGCTGGTCGATGAGGGGCTGGTACGATCCCTCGCCGACCTCTACCGCCTGACTAAGACTGATCTCGTCCGGCTGGAAGGATTTGCCGATCGATCCGCCACGCTCCTCCTGGAATCGATTGCCGTCAGCAAAACCGTCTCCCTGGATCGTTTTCTGATGGGGCTCGGGATCCGACAAGTCGGACAGCATATCGCCAAAGTTCTGGCCCGTGAGTTCGGATCCCTTGAGGAGATCATGGCGGCTGATCGGGAGCGGTTTCAACAGATTCGAGAAATCGGCCCTGAGATTTCCGAGAGCTTGGCAATCTACTGGTCTGAGCCACATAACCGGGAGGTCATCGCTCAACTCCGTGAATCCGGCGTCCAGATTGCCCCAGGCATGGCAAGGAGCAACCGGGAAAAGTCTGCGCTTGCAGGAAAGACCTTCGTCTTTACCGGGGGATTGGACCACTTCACAAGAAACGGCGCGCAGGAGGCTGTGGAAGCCAAAGGAGCGCGTGTGTCTTCGAGCGTGAGCAAAAAGACTTCCTATCTGGTGGTAGGGCGGGACCCTGGCTCCAAGTTAGACCAAGCCCGCACCCTGGGGGTACACATTTTAACGGAACAGGAGTTCTCGGCGCTGATCAAGGAAGGGGGGCTCGATCTTACCTGACAAGATCGAGGTTCGGAGTCTCGACCGGAGCCGGCGATTTCTCTTCACGAAAGATTTGAACACTGCGGATGGACCGAGGCTCTGCTTCATGGATGAGGATCCGGCAGTTGGCAATCCGCACTTCTTCTCCCACCTTGGGAATTCGTCCAAGTTCCTGCTGAATGAGGCCGCCGATCGTGACGGCTTCATCGCCAAGGTCGACTTTGAGGAAATCATTGACCTTGCGGACTTCAGTCCTACTATGAACGAGGATGTGGTTTTTCCCTAACCGTTTGATCAATTCTTCTGTGATGTCGGTTTCGTCCATGATCTCCCCGACCACTTCTTCGAGAAGATCTTCAAGCGTGACAATCCCCATCACACCGCCGAACTCATTGACCACGACGGCCATATGCCGTTTCTCCTGCTGAAACTCCTTCATAAGGTCGTCGGCCGTCTTTCCTGAGGGAACGAAGAGCGGAGGATAGGCGATGTCCTTGAGTTTCACTTCATTCTGCCCTTTGGCGAGTTCGGTCAATGCCCTCGTTTTGTAAAGAATACCCGTGATGTTATCGAGCGTCGTGTCATACACTGGGATACGCGAGTATTTCGAATTATAGAGGAGTTCCTGAGCCTCTTTCAGGCATAGGTTACCATCCAATGAAAACACGTAGAGCCGAGGAGTCATCGCATCTTCAGCCGTGATGTCCTTGAGCTGGAAGACATTCTTGATCATTTTGACCTTCTCGAATTCAATGGTCCCGGTTTTCCCCCCCTCATCCAGCATGATTTTCAGCTCTTCCTCAGTCACAAGAGGAAGCGTCAGACCCTTCCCTCCCGTCAATTTGTAGATCAACGGCACGATCGCAAACAATAATGGCTTGAGCAGTAACTGAACGCCGTAGACGGGATAGGCCATGTTCAGAGTGACAGGGACAGAAAACTTGGCAGCTAATGTCTTAGGAATCACATCGACTGCCACTAAGAGGACAAAGGTCAGCAGACCAACCATAACGGCAATGGCTTCGTCAAAAAATGTTTGGCCTCCATAAATATGTAGGGTCAGAAAGGTGGCATACATCGGTGTCGCCACGCCCACTAGACGATCACCGACCAAAATCGTCGAGAGGAGCTTTTGAGGGTCACTACGCAGATGGAGGGCTAGCCTCGCTCGCTTATTCCCATTTTGGGCAAGCGCTCGCAATTTCGTTGAATTAACCGAAAAGAAGCCTATTTCAGCAGTGGATATTACAGCTGAAAGAACAATCAGACCTAAGAGGATTAGAACGTCCATGGATTGCGATGTATTAGATGTGTCCGACTATGCCGATCAGTCTGGAATACTGGAGAATATAGGGACTGTCCCCTATCGCCTCGAATCGGCAATTTGCGATTTGGTAGAACAGAGTGACTTGATCGTACTCTATCGGACCTGTATCCATCGGACTGTACATCTATCATATGGATTGCCTTACGAGCAAGCATAAGCTGAAATCATGCCACAAAATCAAATAGTTATATTGCATACCCGCAGAAAGACTGCAAAATTTCAAGGCTGGATGGACTGAGGAAGCGAGGATGATTGCGAGTCATCCCGAAATACATAGGCCTGGAGCCCAAGGGAGGATTCGAAATGGGAGGCAGCGGTTTCTGCCTGGGCCTCCCTAGCAAACTGACCGATCTGAACTCGATAACGCCTGCCCTCTGGAAGATCGACAGTCTGAACCCTGCCGCCTGAGTAGAGGTGTCTCGTTCGTTCCAAGAGATTGATGGCATTCTGCTGATCGGAAAATGACCCGATTTGCACTCGCAAGACCCCCATATCAGCAGCCCGCCCTTGATACCCGACCACTCGTAACTCAACCTTATCGGTTCCAGCCCCGGTCATCCCCAGCTCGCGCGCCCCAGCGAGTGAAAGGTCGAGGACTCGATTTCTGGCGAAGGGGCCACGATCGTTGATACGGACGGTCACCTGACGTCCCGTATTCACTGATCGGACTACAGCAATCGAGCCGAATGGCAGGGTCCGATGGGCTGCCGTGAGCTGATGCATGTCATATTGTTCTCCATTTGCCGTCTTATTCCCATGAAATCCAGGGCCATACCATGAGGCAACACCCTGCTCGATGAATCCAACAGGATAGCCGGGGAAATAGGTAGGTTTGGGAGGACTGCTACAGGAGGTCAGAGTCCCGGCCAGAGTGGTTACGAGAAGAAAAACCAGCCAGCATGGACAGTAGCATTGTGGTCCGCGGGACATGTCTAGAACTCGTCGAGCGATTGGTCCTGCAAGATCGTGAGTGCTTTGGTTGTGTTTGAGACGGTCAGAACCACGATCGCACGTTTCCCCTCGCGGGAGGGAGTGCAATAACCGCATTTTATATTGATACGAGCCTTAGTCAGAAGATCCGCCACTTCTTTCAGAGCTCCTGGCTTGTTTTCGAGGCTCAACAGCAAGGCGGTTTCTTCCATAAATTTGATCTTCGCTGCTTTCAGTGCTGCGCGGGCTCCTTCCAGATCCGCAACCAGCAACCTCAGCTTTCCAGCTCCTGTCACTTCCGGAGCTGAGAACGCTTTGATATTGACCATCGCCTCACCGAGAACCTGGGTCACTTGAGCTATAACCCCAGGTCTACTCAATCCCTTAATGACCAATTGTGTCGTTGTGGGCATAGGAATGACTCCGCAGGCTGAAGATACCCTTAATATTCTTGAATAGACTGCCGGTTAGAGCACCGTACATAGACCGTTTGCAAACGTATACTCATAGATGCCGCTCACTGGGACAGCTGCACTCTTTGCCAGCCCCTGTGCGGACTCCTTGAGACCACGCGGCACGAACAGGTAGAACGGGACCCCGCGCACAAACACTTCCCTCCATTTTGAAGCTGTTGTGGCATCCTCGATCGAATCGTCGGTTTCTACCTCAGCCATCCATTCCATTGTATTGCCCGAAGAACCCACGTGCCACCCGATAATGTCGCACAGCTGCTGAGGACCGGCCCAGGGGTCTTGCTTAAGAACTGTATGGATGGTGACCTTACAATGAAACGCTTTTGCCCATCGCTGGGCGACAAGACTGACGACCTGATCGTGAACTGTAACAATACCCTGCTCACGAAGAGCCGTATTCATTGCATCCTCGCTCTTACGAGCAGCCGCTCGTAGCCCCACAAGTATTACATTTCAGGCAGGTCCCGTTTCTTACCATCGTGAATTGCTTACACTCGGAGCAGGGGTCTCCCTCATAACCTTTTTGGCGTGCTATCTGGATGGCGGTCAGGGTCAGCGTTTCACGTTTCAGTTTGACCGTTTGCATCATCTCGCTCTGTCCATTTCCATTGCCATTGCCCTTATGGCGCGGTATCGCTCCGCGTCGCGAGGGAAATACTTCGGTGCTGATTGAGGTCGAAGCCAGTGTTTCCGGAGTGGCCTCCTCATCGACACATTCAGGATCTTGCTCGTCCATCTTGACTGAGTCCATTCTCAGGTCATCTTCCTGAACCTGCGCCAAGTCATAGCGGTCAAGATAGGTCACGGCAAGCTCTCGGAAAATATAATCGATGATCGACGTCGACATTTTGATACGGTCGTTCAATTTAACCGGCCCGTTTGGCTCGAAACGGGTAAATACGAATGCTTCAACGAACTCCTCCAGCGGGACGCCATGTTGGAGGCCAAGTGAAATTGCTATGGCAAAACAGTTCATGAGGCTCCGGAAGGCAGCCCCTTCTTTGTGCATATCGAGAAAGATTTCCCCGCAAGTACCATCCTCATACTCACCAGTGCGTAAGTAGAGCTTGTGCCCCCCGACGACAGCTTTCTGCGTGTACCCGTTGCGTCTGGCCGGGAGAGGTCGGCGCTTTGCTAGGTACCGCACCAACACTCGTTCAGTGGTCTTCTCCGCAATCGATAAAATCTCCGACGAGGGTTCGATGGCCTTGCCGCTATCCGTTGAGGCCGATAACGGCTGGCTCAACTTCGAGCCGTCGCGATACAGGGCCACTGCCTTGACCATGCTCTTCCAGGCAAACAAATAGGCCGACTTCACATCTTCCAGCGTCGCATCGGCCGGCATGTTGATCGTTTTGCTGATGGCGCCGCTGATGAATGGTTGTGCCGCCGCCATCATACGGATGTGCGCATCGACAGCGATATACCGCTGACCGATCCGGCCACAACGATTCGCACAATCGAAAACCGGAAGGTGCTCGGTCTTGAGATGCGGGGCCCCTTCCACCGTCATGGTGCCGCAACAATAATCATTGGCAGCGGCAATTTCCTCTTGTGTGAATCCCAATGTTTTCAGCATATTGAAGTTGGATTCAATCAATTGCGCATCAGTTAGCCCCAGTTTCTCCCTGCAGAAATCCTCACCCAACGCATACTTATTAAACACAAATTGAATCTCAAACGCCTGGGACAAGCCGCCTTCCATCCGTGCAAGCGCAGCATCATCGAAACCCTTCTGCCTTAGGGTCTCATGGTTAATGAATGGTGCAGTCTGCAACGTTTGCCGGCCGACACAATAGTCCACGATGTCCTGAATCTGAGTCTCGGTATACCCCAAGGCTCTGAGCGCGGCGGGGATGCTTTGATTGATGATCTTAAAATAACCTCCGCCAGCCAGTTTTTTGAATTTGACCAGGGCAAAATCCGGTTCAATGCCGGTCGTGTCACAATCCATCACAAGTCCAATCGTGCCAGTAGGGGCAATTACTGTGACCTGCGCATTGCGATACCCGTAGGCCGTTCCCAATTCGAGGGCACGGTCCCACGCACGACGTGCCGCCACGAGCAGTTCGGGAGGGCAATGCTGCGGCTGTATCCCGATGGGTGTAATGGTCAAGTCTTCATATTCTTCCGGAGCGGCATTGTACGAGGCTCGCCGGTGATTGCGAATGACGCGCAACATGGCCTCGCGATTCTTGGCATAGCCTGGAAACGGCCATAGCTCTGCGGCCATTTCAGCTGACGTGCCGTAGGCCTCTCCTGTCATAAGAGCAGTCAATGCGCCGCAGATCGCCAGCGCTTTAGGAGAATCGTACGGAATGCCTTGCCGCATCAATACCGTACCTAGATTGGCATAGCCCAATCCCAGCGTTCGGAACTGAAAACTCTTCTCAGCAATGGGACGGCTGGGAAATGACGCCATCAAGACGCTGATCTCAAGCACGATCGTCCAAAGACGCACGGCATGGCGGAAATTTTCCAGCTCAAATTGAGCGTCAGCGGAAAAGAACTGCGCGAGGTTGAGCGAAGCCAGATTACATGCCGTGTCGTCGAGGAACATATATTCGGAGCATGGATTGGACGCATTGATGCGGCCATCTTCCGGGCAAGTATGCCATTCGTTAATGGTCGTATCGTATTGCGTACCGGGATCCGCGCAAATCCAGGCGGCCCAAGCGACCTGATCCCAGAGATCCCGAGCTTTGATAGTCTTGGAAACCTTGCCGTCAACCCGCCGTTTGAGCTGCCAATCTCCGTCCGCCTCTAGCGCAGAGAAAAACTCGTTGGGAACGCGCACACTGTTGTTTGAGTTTTGGCCGGACACCGTTTGATAGGCCTTGCCGTCCCAATTCGTGTCGTATTCATGAAACACAAAATGTGTGAACCCTTGCTGCGCATAGGAATACATCCGCTGGATGTAGGACTCCGGAACCCCATCCCACCGAGCAGCAGCCAAGGCTTCTTTGAGGATTGGATTCTGCTTGGCATCGGTCTCGACTTTGCTCTGACCGGCATTGTCGACGACGTGGCAAGCCTTGAGGACCGCATTGAGCCGTTGTGCACAGATCTTTGAACCGGTTACCATGGCGGCGACTTTTTGCTCTTCAACCACCTTCCAATTGATAAACTCTTCGATGTCGGGATGGTCCAAATCGAGACAGACCATTTTAGCAGCCCGTCTGGTCGTCCCTCCCGATTTAATGGCGCCGGCCGCTCGATCGCCGATGCGAAGGAAAGACATCAATCCGGACGACCGGCCACCGCCTGACAACGGTTCACCTTCGCCGCGAAGCTTGGAGAAGTTGGTCCCCGTCCCCGATCCATATTTGAATAGGCGCGCTTCTCGTACCCAGAGATCCATGATGCCGCCTTCGCCGACCAGGTCGTCATCGATAGATTGAATGAAACAGGCATGCGGCTGCGGATGCTCAAACGCATTGGTGGCTTTGACCACTTCGCGGGTCTTGGGATCAACGAAATAATGCCCTTGTGCAGGTCCAGAGAGTCCATAGGCATAATGGAGCCCCGTATTAAACCACTGGGGAGAATTAGGCGCGGCCATTTGATGCGCAAGCATGTAACAAAGCTCATCATGAAAAGCTTCGGCATCTTCCGGCGTCTTGAAGTAGCCAAAGTTCTTCCCCCAACCGGTCCAGCAACCGGAGAGCCGTTCAAACACTTGCCGCGAATCATGCTCTCCTCCCAACTGCGGTTTGCCGTCCGGTCCCAGGATCGGAGCCCCGTGCTCATCTTGCTTCGGCACTCCAGCTTTTCGGAAATACTTCTGGGCGAGGATATCGATGGCAAGTTGGGACCAGGGCTCTGGAATGTCGATGTTTTCCAGCTTGAACACAGTCGATCCGTCAGGATTTCTAATTTCCGACGAACGTTTCACGAACGGCAGGCCTTCATAGGGACTTTGCCCACGACGTGTAAATCGGCGTTCTATTCTCACGATTTCCCCTCCTCCAGCCTGCGTAATCTGGCAATGGGCAGCTTACTCAATACCCATACGAGAACCATCAGGCTTCACAATCAATCATGGCGCATTTTGAGTCCTCAACACTTCTCATCTGGACGATGATTCAACGAGAATTAACTACATATAGCTATCAGAACGGATTGTCAATACCAACTGTAGTGGTTGCCTGTGGAAACTGCGCAAAGGCTGTGGATCGCTATAACTGATTGGAGAAGCACAAACTCTTGCGGAATTATGCCAACTTATCCACAGATTTTGATCGAAAATCGACTGCATTTTAGGATAGAGCGGCAAAAAAATAACATTAAAATACTCGGCGGCCGAGGGTCAGAATGGCCTCATCTACTCCTTCAACTGGTATGAACTGGTTGCCGATACCGATGACTACAAGCCGAGTCCCCAAGGCCGTTGTCTCAAATCGGCTGAGAATTCCCCAATTTTGACGCAAGGTATGAGGACGCACTACACCCTCGAGTAGCTCCTTACTGTGTCTGCGAAAGATTTCTTTGATCACTGCTCCTTCCCGATTGGACGGGGACTGGTCCATTCGATCTATGGCTTCGGCAAGTTTGGTTTGCACGAAACCCAGGTATTGATCAGTGGTGGGGTTCGTCAATGCCAGCATGACACTTACAGCCAATGTCGCCACAACCAGGCTCAAACGCAGGAGGCTCATAGATGCCCTTAGACTGATAGCTGCTGAATAGATCTCGCAATAGCCCTAATCGCGTTGCATACAGTCATCGATCGGCCGAGACGGCCCTGGCATGCTCACCATGACCAGATTCCTCCTGTAACTGCGATCGGAAAGCCCACACCAGCCAGACACCCGGTAGTGCAAGCAGAAAGGACCAAAAGAAGAATTGCGCCCAGCCGACCATCTCAACCAATTCCGCCGACGGGCGGCCTGAGAACACTCGCCCAAGTGCTTCCAGGGAAGAGAGCAACGCGAATTGGGTCGCCGTATACCGATGGTCGCACAGTGACATAATCAATGCGATAAATGCTGCTGTGCCCATGCCACCGGTCACGTTTTCGACGAGAATTGAAGTCATGAGCACCAGATAGCTTTTGCCTATCCAGGCAAGCCACATGAATCCCAAGTTCGAGACCGCTTGTAAGAGACCAAAGAGCAATAGCGACCGGACCATCCCCATCTTGGCCATCGCGACGCCCCCAGCCAGTGCCCCGAGGAGTGTGGCCCCAAGCCCAAGGCCCTTCACATACCCGACTTCGCTGACGGAGAAACCCATTCCTCCAATTAAAAATGCTGTTTGAAGCGAAGCTGCAACAGCATCTCCAACCTTATAAAGGACAATGAGAGCAAGGAGCCCGACCACACCTGGGCGCGTAAAGAATTCTTTCAACGGCCCACCCACCGCTTCGGCCAAACTTGCAGGCACAGCACTCTGCCCCGACGGCTCCGGACTCAACAAGATTGTGACAACTCCTGCCGCCATGAGTACGGCAAGCAATAAGTATGTGTTTGGCCATCCGATATGATCGGCCAACAGGAGCGAGCCGGCACTTGCAACCAACAGCGCGCAACGATAACCATTCACCCAAACAGCGGCGCCGAACCCACGTTCCGAAGGTAAGAGCACATCAGTTCGATAGGCATCAAAGACGATATCCAGCGAGGCGGAGAGGAATGCCACAGTGAGAGCCAGGGCCCCCAGTATCTCCGGACGTTGGCCTGGCCCAGTCACAGCCATGGCAACCAGACCAAGTGCAACGCCGACCTGCGTCATCAACATCCATCCGCGCCGGCGCCCCAGCCAGGGAGGGACCAGACGGTCCATCAATGGAGCCCACAAAAATTTCACTGTGTAGGGAAGCCCGACGAGCGTAAAAATCCCGATGGTCTTCAGGTCGAGCCCGACAACTGTCAGCCAGGCCTGGAGCGTTCCAGACGTAAGAGCCAAGGGCAGCCCTGAGGCAAAACCCAGCGGCAGCATGATAGCGATGCGCCGATTTGCAAGGGTCTGAATGAACGATGCGGATTTCATCGAGCCCAATCAGTTTGCATGATGGAGTAGCATAGCATCTGACTGGAGAGACAGCTCAGGACATTCTTGAAATTTGATCGAGAGAAAGGGGCGGGGCAGAGAAGCACTACAACATCCTGGCGCCTCGCATCGGAACTCAGCAGGGCTGTCCATTGAACGTGCAGGGCTTATAACGCGAAAGATCAAACTCCACGTTTTCCTGATAGACCCGTTCGTTTCCGTTCACGCCATCCTGTTCCGGATCGTTATACATCGTGTGGTTCCACCAGTAGAATAGAGGATGGACCTCCGTCTGGTATACCGGATTTCCAAAGCTGCTGCGGGTATATTCCCGAACCAGCCGGCCCGTCACATAATCGATCTTGCCATCGTCGTGGAGCGAATACAGCATCAAAAAAAGCCGCGCTTCGTGATCGTAGAGCTCGTCAATTCTTGTCGCGAGATCAGGTTCACGAGGAAGGATTTCCTTCGTCCATACCCAGGACGAAGGAAAAAGGAGAGAGACGGTTAAGACGCAAGCCGCCAATTGCAAAGGTGTCACAATACACTCACGATAGGAGGGCTGGCGGTCGGTGGATTTTAACATGGCTCTCTTCAGGCCATCAAGCGAGGGTGAGCGCGCCGCGAAGCACTTGCTTCAGATCCTTGCTCCTATGGCCAGGATCTCCCTATAATGGCCACCCATGATGAAACGAGCCTCTCTCCATACCGTCGGCTGCCGACTGAATCAGGCAGAAACTGCCATTCTCACCGCACGCTTGCGGCGGGATGGGTACCGCATCGTCGAGTTTGGCGAATCGACAGACCTGCTCGTCGTAAATACCTGTTCTGTGACAGAGGACGCAGAACGCACCTGCCGGTATGTCATCCGAAAAACGTTAAAACATTCCCCCGATGCCTTTATAGCCGTGACCGGCTGTTATGCCCAGACCGCTGTTCACGAGTTGCGCACAATCCCCGGAATCGACCTCATCGTCGGAAATCAATTCAAATGGGACTTGCCGTCATTTCTGCCGCCTCCCCATGCGCTGAAAAAGCAGCCGGACCCGGAAGTGCTCCATACTCGTACGATTGACCGAGAGGATTTTACCCTGCCGGAGTTTGGTGATCCTGACTCCACTAGAGCGTTGCTCAAGATCCAGGATGGCTGCAACGTAATGTGCAGCTTCTGTCTCATTCCCTTTGCCCGTGGGCATGAACGGAGCCGCCTCCAAGATGACGTGATTCAGGAGGCCGAAATCCTTGTGGCAGGAGGCTACCGGGAACTTGTGCTGACCGGCGTCAATGTCGGACAGTATCGTCAGGACTCACTCGATCTGGTCGGGTTGATCGCACGGTTGGAGAAGATCGAAGAGCTCGAACGAATCAGAATTTCCTCCATTGAGCCGACCACGATCACAGATGCGCTCATTGATCGAATGGCTCGCTCATCAAAACTCTGTCCCTATCTCCATATTCCTCTCCAAAGCGGAGACGATACCATCTTGTCGTCCATGAATCGTCCGTACAATGTAAAAGAATTCACCCTTTTGATCCGGCGGGCTACGGAGATAATCCCACATCTCGGGCTGGGTACTGACATTATGGTCGGATTTCCGGGAGAAACCGAAGAGGCATTTCAACATACTCTGGACATTGCACATGAGCTGCCCTTCTCCTATTTCCATGTCTTCACCTATTCTCAAAGACCCGGCACTGCTGCGGCGAAGTTGCCCAACCAGGTGCCGACCGCAGTCGCTCGGGCCCGGGCAAAAATACTTGCAGAACTGTCCCGCTTAAAAAGACTGGCCTTTGCAGAACGGTATGTTGGGTCCACCCTATCCGTCCTCTTCGAATCGGGAAACCTGGATGGCTTCAGCGCAGGGACTACCGCAAACTTCTTGAAAGTGGGCATTCCATCAAATGTCGACCTCGCCAATCAGCTAAAAGAGGTGCGGATTACCGCAACGTCGGACCGTTGGGCGTTGGGTACTCTGACCACGGAGTATCAGCCCTTGCGAGCTGTGCCGATGCTATGAACCCCAAACCTAATACAGCTCACGTGCATCTCGAGACCTTCGGCTGCCAGATGAACGAGTATGACTCGGAACTCGTTCGCTCGTTGATGAAACAGGATGGATTTGTATTCACCGAGGAGCGGGAGCGCGCGGATGTGATTCTGATGAATACCTGCGCAATTCGCGAAAATGCCCACAACAAAGTCTATAAACATCTATCGGAACTCAAAAAACTCAAGCGCCAACGCCCCTTAGTCGTAGGCGTCCTTGGCTGTATGGCGCAAAACCTGAAAGAAGAGCTTGCGGATGTTCAGCCCCTGGTCGATGTGATAGTTGGCCCGGATGCCTACCGTCAGCTGCCGCATTTGATCCGCGACGCGATCCTCGCCCAAGAGGAGGGGCTAGAAAAGAAAGGCCTCGCGGTCGACCTGTCGGAATATGAAACGTACCATGATGTCATCCCCGACCGAAATGACGGGGTAAATGCCTGGATCGCCATCATGCGAGGCTGCGATAATTTCTGCAGTTTCTGTGTGGTCCCCTATACCAGGGGGCGAGAACGCTCCCGCGATCCAGAAGGAATCGTCGAAGAAGCTCGCCGGATTGTGGAGCAAGGATTCAAGCAGATCACACTCCTGGGACAAAACGTTAATTCCTACCGATCAGGGGACTGGGACTTCGCGCGATTGATCACTACCGTCGCAGACGTGCCTGGTATCAAACGTGTGCGATTCACTTCCCCGCACCCCAAGGACTTTCCGCTTTCACTGCTGGAAGCCGTCGTGTCCCATCCGAACATTTGTAAACAAATTCATTTGCCGCTCCAATCGGGCAGCGACCGCATGCTCGGCCTCATGAATCGCACCTATACCAATAAAGAATATCGGACGTTGGTCGACCGCATCCGCAACCTGCGATCGGACATCGTCCTTAGCACCGACATTATTTGCGGATTCTGTGGTGAGCGTGATGAGGATTTTGCTGAAACATACCGGCTCGTAGAGGAGTCTCGGTTTCACTCAGCCTTTATCTTCAAATACTCCGAGCGAAAGAATACAATTGCAGAGCGCAAGTTTTCCGACGATGTGTCTGAGCCTGTAAAGACCGAGCGGGTCACCAGACTCTTCGATCTCCAACGGAACATTTCCCACGAACGAAATCGAGAATATATCGACACCGCGGTCCCGGTCTTGGTCGAAGGGGATGCCAAACGATCCTCCGGCCAGGGCATGGGAAAAACCGATGGCAACATCACCGTCGTGTGGGACAAACGTGTAATAGCCTCTCAACCGGGAGATATGATTTCCCTCACAATCCACGATGCCTCTTCTACAACGTTGTATGCGGAACGTCCCCCAGCTCATTGAATCGTTTGTGACTTTCTTCCCTAGGAATCATTTCTGTAGAATTGTCTGCTAAAACGGACAGTTCTGAACAAATCCCGTCTTTGGATCACTCCTATCTCACCCCTCCTACGCATCGATCTGACATTCCCATCTCCATGGTAAGAGACAGAAGAAATCGTGAATGACTTCTCCTGAATCGACAAAAATGATTTGACAGACAACTCGCTAATTACTTTATTATTCAGTCGCTTAGACTTAATACATGATCAATGATTTCTTGATTAGGCTATGACAGGGCTGTGGGATTCCCTTCCATAAAGAGTCATAAGAGTCCTCCTTTCTCTTCAAATTTCCTAGGACCTCGCTAAATCTACTTCACCCATCCAGGAGGCATAGTCTTTGCTTGGGCCCTATACGTAACTTTTAGACATTCTCCCTGGAGATACAGCATGGCCGAGAATCAAGATCACGGAATGAAAGAGAAAACCGAGTCCGATAACTCTTTAAGCCTGGAAACCCGTATTGCAATGGGACTTTTTGGATGGCTCGCACTGAGCATGGCACTGATGGGCCTTGGAATCTGGTAGTCCCCGATAGCAAATCAACTCTGACTCTCGCATGTACAATCACACACCCTCTGCCTGAAGGAGGAGAGTCGCCATGAAACGCTATCCCATTCTATCGAAGATGCAAAACCCTATCATGCAGAGTCTCATGGGGATCGCCGCATGCGCCCTGATCATCAGCGGCTGTGCTGGTGGAACCAAACTTGCCCATACTGCGAAGGGCGGCGTCTACCTGGAAGACGTGAGCGACTTCTCCTTCGAAGCCAGCCATCCGGCTGTAATCGATCAGGTGACCATGGCAAAGATCGTGAAGGGAATTTATGGCAATGACGGCATGAACGGATCTTCGAGAATGTCCGTTGGTGGCAGCAAGCCGATGAGAATTTTCAGCGATGAGGATGCCGAGTTTCTTTCTCCCCTGCTCGCGCAAGGCTTAGCAAAGGCGAAACCTGAACAGCTTGTTTGGTTCCGCGTATCCTCATCGGCAGGGTCAGGCTCTGAGCCCACCACGGGCAGTATTTATGTGCAGAAGGGATCGCTCTTCTTGACCATCGGGAAAGGTGTCATGGCGACGGATTTCATGCCCCAGACGGCTGCACACACCGAACCGGCTCCAACCTATGCCGCCGATGGTGCAGCAGACGCCGTCACGATGGTCATAGACTATCAGGCATTGGCCACGGCACCTATGCCCGCCGCCATGCCGCTCGTAAAAGCTGCACCCATCGCTCCAACTACTCCTACGTTGGCTGGCATTTCGGAGAAGCCAGAGACCATCTCTGCCAGTATCGAGCAGGGATCAGCGCAGGATGACCTTATGGGTCAAAAGCTCAATGAATTAAAGAAAGCAAACGAAGCGCTCTACAAGAAAGACACTGAGATCATGATGCTTCGGAAGGAATCGGAATGGATGAAGCGAGAATTGCGCAACCGCGACGAAGAGATTCAGGCAATGAGGTCGATGAAGGTGTATTCCAAACCAACGCCTAAGAAGCCTGCGGCTCAAGCCATACAAAGTCGCTAATCCGCCTCAGCCGACATTCAATAATTCCGGCTGCAACAACACCACTTCACTCGCTAGGGGCTGACGAAAATTCATCCGACAATAACAGGCATAAGTCACATAGGTGTCCTGTAAGCAATAACGAGCCAGGTCAAGCCCCCGTCCTGCCCCCCACATCTCAGCCACCTGAGACCCGCTGCCCGATTTCGTTTCAACGTTCAACGCCCGCGCCAGCACATCAAGCTTCACCCACCCGCGCGTATCCCAATTGCTCCAGATTGCCATCGTGTCGTAGACCGGTTCAGAACGAAACTTGGCGAGGTTGATGTCCTGGCTCGGTTTGACCTGATGGACCATCGACCGTTTCTTGATGAACGGCAAATCGAAGCCCAGACCATTATGGGTGATGAAAAGCGACGGGCGGTTCTGAGCCAAACGCACCCAGAATTGCCGCAATAATTCTCGCTCGTTCCCTCCGTACCAGGCCACCGCTCCACGCGGCTCGAGCTGGTCAGAAAATTCCAACAGGCCGATACAGACGATCCGACTGAACGTGCCGTCGAAGGCCGACTTTGCATACTGTTCATCCTCAACCTGCCGTTGAGCATCGGCTGCTCCCGCCGCAAACAAATCGTACCCTTCGTCTGACTGTTCTGGTTCGTTGCCTGACAGAACCTTCCCCACCAATCGCGCCCATTCATCCCGCGGCGCTTGAATAGTCTCAATATCAAGCACGACCTTCATAGAGGTTGTCCAGAATTTTCTCGCCTCAAGGCCTCAATAATGGGGCGGTCGGCCGGTGGAAATTCAAAATCCCCCAACTCGTGCGGCCAGACCCATCGAATTTCCGCGCAGTCGATCGCGGTTGCCTGTCCGGCTTCAATCCGACAATGGAAGAAATGCAACTCCACAATTTTCTCCGCATACTCATGTCGAACGACTTGAAATGGTATCGGCACGTCGATTTGGATTCCCAGCTCCTCGGATAACTCCCGCCGGAGACATGTCTCCAACGTCTCGTTCGCCTCGCGCTTCCCGCCAGGAAACTCCCAGAAACCTGCCAAATGCACGCCGGGGCCTCGTCGAGCGATCAAGTAACGGCCCTCCCGTTGGACAAGTCCGGCAGCGACTTCAATGACCTTCATGCCGCACCATCGCTCTGCGCGACTTCTGATTGAAGGGATAGGTTTTACAGAAAGATTTCATGGGACAGTGCTGACAGGACGGGGTTCGTGCCGTACAGCAGGTTGCCCCGAAGTCCATAATCGCCTGATTAAAGTCATAGCCTTTTCCCCGTGGAATTAACGATTCAGACAATTGCCAGAGCTTCGACTTTTGAGTCTTGGGATCGCCTTTAGCCAGAAACACTCGATGCAGGACGCGAATGACATTCGTGTCCAGAATCGGCGCATCTTCGTTGAATGCAAACGACCGAATCGCGCCGGCCGTATACCGTCCGATTCCCTTGAAAGACAGCAATTCATCCGCTGCGCTCGGAAGACGGCCTCCATACCGCTCCATGGTCTCGCATGCGATACTATGTAACCGTTCAGGCCGAATATTGTAGCCAAGCGGGTACCAGGTTTTCTTCACATCCGAGACCGGCGCACCGGCCAACTCTTCAAAACTTGGGTAGCGGTCTATAAACTCATGGTACTTCGGAATCACCCGATCGACCTGAGTCTGTTGCAACATCACTTCAGAGACCAGAATGTGATAGGGGTCGGATGTTTTTCGCCAAGGCAGATCGCGTCCATACTTCTTGTACCACTTGAGCAGTCTGGTCTGAAAACGGCGCTTCTGTAAGGGGTCGAGTCCATGGGACTTCGTCATATTGTTGTTCTTCTTCCTCTGAGAGGCTGTTTGGGAGCCTGAAAGGGTGGGCATCCGACGTGAATCCAATGGTGGTATTCTAAAAGTGCGTCCAGCGAAAATCAAATACCATGATCGACGCCTGGGCACAAGACACGTCCAAAGGTCTCTATTTCTTTGACAACCTCCCCCTCACCGATTAGTCTTTCCTGAGACAACTGGATTAGCAGGAGCCAGCAGCAAAGCCTGTGTAGATCCAGAGCCTTTTGAGGCGCCTCCATGACTAAACAGAGGAAGCATGCTCGCTATCAGGTGGAATTTCCTGCGACATTCGGAGGCGATCATACCGGGATGGGGATCGTCTATAACCTCGGGATTGGTGGCTGTAAAATCGTCAGCGACCTTGCAGTAGACAAGGGATCCCTGCTCTCAGTGCAGCTCAAGATTCCGGACCAGACTAATCCCATTGTTATTCGAGCCGCCACAGTCCGGTGGATCATGAAGCTGGAATTTGGGATAGAATTTCTTGAGATGCAGGAGCTGGAGCAGTCGCGCCTGGAGCAATTCCTGGGAACTCAAGTCCACATCGCCTCATAGGGCTCCACAAAGTACGGCCATGGTCACCAGAAAGTATCCACGATTCTCCGTGTCGCTCTCCAGCACCTTGGTGCACAAGGACCAGTTCCGCCATGCGGGATCCGTTCGAAACCTTTCCGTCAAGGGATGTAACGTAGACAGCATGATCCACCCATTTACCGGCATGCAGCTGACCGTGCAGTTACATGTTCCGGGAGAAGCCACACCCATCTTAATATCCAACGCCGCAGTCCGCTGGTCCGGAACTTCCGGCATTGGCCTAGAGTTTCTGACAGTAGCTCCCCCGCATCAAGACCGGCTAGACCGGATGATCCAACAGCTCCAACCGAAGACTGGCCCGCAATAGCCTGCCAGTTGCATTTTATGGGTCCGTCTCCGTATCCTCCATGTTGATGGATCTCTCCCAATTTTCCCTGGAGCAACTCAAAGCACTCGTACGCGGGATTGTTGACGATCGTCTGCGCGAACTACTAGGCGATCCAGACCTTGGACTGCAACTTGGCGATGGCCTGCGCGCTCGATTGAAAGAGTCACTCTCCAGTAAGGAAAGATTGTCCGGCGAAGACATCGCGAATCAACTCGGCCTCCGCTGGTAACGACGACATGGCCTGGTACCGGCTTGCCTACCGCCCGACCGTGCTCAAGGATCTTGCAAGCCTCGAGCTTTCCCTGGCACAGCGGCTTTTGGACAAGACCAAATGGATCGCCTCCAACATAAATAACTTACGCCACGAACCAATTTCAGCGGATCTACCAGGCCTTTCTAAATATGCTGTCGAAGACTGGCGGATTTTTTATTCCATTGACCGGAACGATCATCTGGTCGATATTCATGGCTTCATTCGCCAGAGAGAGTTCCGTTCATGATTGCAGTCACCGTTGCAGCCATCGCAAAGCTGAAGGCGATTCAAGCCCATCATCCTGAGGATCCTGTCATCCGGATTTCCGTGCGGGACATAGACCATTCACGGCTCAGCTTCAGTATCACATTAGAACCCGCCGCCCAACCTGACGACCAGGTTCAGGAAGTCGATGGCCTCACAATTGCGGTGGATCGGCTGAGTACGCCGCGGATGGAAGGGGTCACAGTCGACTACTCTGAATCAGATGGGTTCCGCTTTCTCCATGGTGGCGAAGGCCACACCATGCCCCTCTTGACTATTCCGACCCTCAATTAATGCTGCAGGCTTCTCGATTGCGGAATAACTATTGCGATCACATGAGACCACCACGCAGGATGCTCAAACGGGCGTTCCAGCGAGGCCGTAGCGAGTGAAGAACCGGAGGCGGACCCTCTGGGGGTGCGTTGAGGATTCTGAACGAGTGAGAACGAAGCTGGACGCCCGTTTGAGCATCCTGCTACAGGCGATCCGGCAGGCTTGCCACATGCACCTGAAACTTGCCTCCCGTCACATCGTCGACATAGCGACGCAAGACATCCTTAACCACAGGGAACGCGATCTGGTCCCAGGGAATAGTATTGAGAGAGAAGAGCTGCACTTCGAGGCTTTCCTCACCAGCCCCGAAATCCGGAGAACTCATTGGCCCTCGAAATACCAGATAGGCCTGGCCGATGTGTGGAAGGCTCAGGACTGCAAAGAGGGAGATACGCTCAAGCTGAGCCTGCGCTTCCTCCAAGGTTTCACGCGCTGCCGCTTGCTCAATGCTTTCGCCGATTTCCATGAAGCCGGCGGGGAAGGTCCAGAGGCCCAATTTGGGCTCGATCGCACGGCGGCAAAGGAGAATGTCACCATTCCACTCCGGAATACAACCTGCAACGATCTTGGGATTGTGGTAATGAATAGCCTGGCAGGTATCACAGACGAACCGGGGCAAGTTGTCGCCTTCGGGAACCTTCTTCGTAACCGGAGCACCGCAAGCACTACAATAGTTCATGATCCGAGTAACGCGTGAAAAGTCCAGACTGTGTCCCACTAGTCGCGCGCATCCCGCCAGTCGCGCAAGTCTCGCTTATCTATGACCATGGATAGCACAAAACTGCGGTTCTTTGCACCCTGTCCGCGCGGCCTGGAAGCTGTCCTTGAAGCAGAGCTCCGTAGCCTTGGTGTTCCGGAGACGAGCAAGACAGAGGGGGGCATCGGCTTCATCGCCCCCTGGTCGACCATGTGCTGGATCAATCTCAAGAGTCACATCGCCAGTCGCTTGCTCTGGGAGGTCGGGCAGAGTTCCTACCGCTCGGAAGATGATGTCTATCGAGCGGCCTATGCGCTCGCCTGGCCCGACTGGTTTGCTCCGTCACAGACGATAAAGGTCAAGGTCAGCGCCCGTCGCTGTCCCCTCCCCAGCCTGGACTTTCTCACCCTCCGAATCAAAGATGCAGTCTGCGATAAGTTCGTCGCGACGCGCCACAAGAGACCCAGCGTCAATACAGAGCAACCGAACATCAAGGTCGATGCCTTTCTTGACCAGAACACTGTAACGTTCTATCTCGACACCTCCGGCGAACCTCTTTTCAAACGTGGGCATAGGATGATCTCCATCGAAGCACCGTTGAGGGAAAATCTGGCAGCAGGAATTCTTCGGCTCGCCGGCTGGACCACCAAAGAAGTCCTTCTCGATCCCATGTGCGGAGGCGGAACCATCCCAGTTGAAGCGGCCTTGATGGCACGCCAGATCGCGCCGGGCATCTCTCGAAACTTTGCCTTCGAGCGACTGTTGGTTCACGAAGAAAAACGCTGGGGCCAGCTACGTGAAGCCGCTCGCGCCAAACAAGTGGGCATAGTGCCAGCAGCTATCTATGCCTCAGACCATGATTCCTCCATGGTGAAGATCGCGCAACGGACGTTTCAGGGAGCTGGTGTGGGAATCGATATCCGTCTGAAGCAAAGCAACATTCTCGATGTCGAGGCGCCAGCTGAACAGGGCGTGATGGTCATCAACCCTCCCTATGGGGTACGTCTCAGCGGACTGGACGAACTGGGATTGTTCTACCCTAAGCTCGGCGATTGGCTCAAGCAACGATTCGCCGGATGGCGCGCCTACGTCCTGACAGCCGATGCCCGTGTGCCGAAACTCATCGGCCTTGCCCCTTCCAAACGCATTCCACTCTTCAACGGCGCCTTGGAATGCCGGCTCTACGAATTTCTCATTGTCAAAGGGGGAGCCAGACGACGCCTCACTCCCCCAATGCAGACAATAGGTTAGGGGCCAAGCGGAGCAGCAGCTAGTTGCTGTTCCCTCTGCGGGTGGTTTCGACGAACTGTTCGCTCGAATCGTCGAGAGCGCGTCCCTGTCGCCCTTTGGGAGGAAGGATATAGATAAGCTTCGAGTGAGGCGGTCCGGATCTGGTCACTTATCCTTGTCCTTGCGGGAAAGCCGCTTCACGAAAAAAAAGGCGGCGACCAGCACGATACCGAAAACCTGCAATGAGGTGGTACAGTCGGGATTAAGAATTGAGGCGGGCAGCTGAAAGACGCATTGCACGAGTATCTATCACCATAAAAGTGTATGCTCATTCATAGCGCATTTGTGACATGAGTGTAAAGGTCACTGCAATCACCCTTCAAGACCTACCGCCAACCGGTGGCACGCCATCGATCGGTAGGCCTCTTCATCCACAGACGGAATCGCCTTCTTCTGATTGCCTAAGATAGAAACAACATCTCCCGATACTTCGGAAGCGGCCAATAATCGTCTGCCACGATGGATTCAAGTTTGTCACAGACCTGGCGGACATCGGACATGGCCAAAGTGATGTCGTGAGCAAGGAGCACTGCCTTCTCTTCCTCGCTGCTCAATCCTTCGATTCTATGCAACGATGCCTCGAGCACCGTCCGTTTCGTCTGAAGAGAGACGATAAGCGCTCCAAGGCGGGTCAATACATCAGCCTGCGGCGCCGTGGTGCCAAGAGACTTGCAGTGCAACACGGCAGCCGCCAACATACCGTGGTAGGCGTATGCAGCAGGAAGAATCTGCGTTTCCACCATCGAGCAGAGGGTATCGATTTCGATGAGCAAATTTTTGACGTACCGCTCGGTCCTGACATGGAAACGAGATACCAATTCGGCCTCGGTGAAAATCCCCATCTTGGCAAGCATGGCTTTGGACTTGGGCTTGACCAATTCTGCCAATGCCTCCGGTGTCTTTCGCAGATTCGGGATTCCGCGCCGCTCAGCCTCGCTTACCCAGTCTTCGCTATAATTATTCCCCTCGAATCGAATGGGATGAGTGTCTTGAATGGCTTCCTTCACCACCTCAAGCACTGCAGACTCGATCGTGTTCGAAGTTCGCAACCTCGCCTTGAGAGATTCGATGATCTCTGTAAAACCATCCGCCACCGCCGCATTCAGGATTGTCACGGGAAACGCAGTCGAAGCTGATGAGCCAACCGCACGAAACTCAAATTTATTCCCTGTAAATGCAAAGGGTGACGTTCGATTGCGGTCGGCATTATCCTTCATGACTTCGGGAAGCTTGCTTACCCCAAGCTTCAGCACCGCTGCTTCCGGGTTTTGTCCCTGTGTCGTCCCCTGTTCGATTTCATCGAGGATACGATTAAGCATGTCTCCGAGGAAGATCGAGATGATTGCCGGAGGGGCCTCATTGGCGCCCAATCGATGATCGTTTCCCGCCGAGGCGATCGACGCACGCAATAACCCGGCATGGGCGTAGACGCCCTTCATGACTCCAGCCAGCACGAGGAGAAAGCGAAGATTCTGATGAGGGGTTTTCCCCGGATCAAGCAGATTATCCCCATCCTGTTCCGGGCCGCTACCTGTGATCGACATCGACCAATTGTTATGCTTCCCACTTCCGTTGATGCCCTCAAAGGGCTTCTCGTGCAAGAGAACCGAGAAATTATGACGGAGGGCGACCTTACGCAAGACCTCCATAACCAATTGATTGTGGTCCGTGGCAATATTGGCTTCTTCAAAAATCGGCGCTGATTCGAACTGCGAGGGTGCCACTTCGTTATGACGGGTCTTCACCGGCACTCCTGTTTTATACAGTTCGTATTCCATTTCCGCCATAAAAGCCTGCGCCCGGACCGGGATGCTTCCAAAATAGTGGTCTTCGAGCTGCTGCCCTTTCGGAGGCTGGCCTCCAATCAGCGTCCGTCCGGTCATCACCAAGTCCGGTCGCAGGTTATAAAAGGCGCGGTCGATGAGAAAATACTCCTGCTCAACGCCAAGGGTAGGAACCACGCGCTTGACTCCCCTGTCACCGATCAGCCACAGCAGCTCGCATGCCTTGTGTGACAGCACGTCACTACTTCGAAGGAGCGCTGTCTTTTCATCAAGCGCATCGCCGTGGTAGCTGATAAAGACGGAGGGAATGCAGAGCGTCCTTCCGTTCGTATGCTCCATGATAAACACAGGGCTCGAAGGATCCCACGCTGTATATCCACGTGCTTCAAATGTCGTGCGCATACCACCCGATGGAAAACTCGATGCGTCCGGCTCACTCTGAATCAGCTGAGAGCCAGAAAAGGCTTCGATCGGCCGGTTCTGGTCGTCGAAGCTCAGGAAGGCATCATGTTTCTCGGCAGTGGCTCCCGTCTGCGGCTGAAACCAGTGGCAAAAATGCGTCACATTGCGAATGAGCGCCCATTCCTTAATCGCGTGGGCCACGGTGTCAGCGATGTCCCGATCAAGTTTCTTCCCCAGATCGACCGTCTGCACCAGTTTCGTAAAGACTTCTTTCGGAAGCTGCTCCTTCATCTTATAAAGATCAAAGGTGTTGACCCCGTAGAAATCCGAAACCTTCAGAAGCGTTCCCTGCTCATCGCGTGGGGGATCAAACTTGCGCGGCACGCGCTTGCTGACTTCTCGAATCGCTTCGAATCGAGCATTGGTACCGCTACCCATAGTCTGCAAATCCTCCTAGTTACTAAATCGAAGGGCACTCGCCATATCGCCCCTTACCGGCATGTATCTGAAATTTCTCTGCTGCGCAACAATATACACATACACTAAAAACATCCAATTATTTTCATTCAGCCACCTCTGCGTTCCTGCCCTTGACTTGTACTTGTTGGAAACTATCTGTTTAACTATCTGTAGTTCCCTGGTATTTACCGACCGAGAGAAGGGATGCTGCCATATGAATAACGAGGCCATCACCGTCAAACTCCCAGTCGTCCCGATTAAACGCACCGTCCTGTTTCCAGGAATCATGATGCCCATAACGGTCGGGCGAGAACGGTCGATCGCCGCAGTTGAGGCCGCCACTAAATCAGAAGAGAAAACGATTCTTGTCGTCACACAACGCGACCCCCTCACAGAAGAACCTGGGCTCGAAGACCTCTACACGATCGGCACAAAAGCCGTTGTGAAGCAGATCGGACGGTCAGATGACGGCTCGATACAGGCGCTCGTCCAAGGACTCGAACGGGTCGCCTTGCTCAAGGTCGAACAGACTGAGCCATTCCTTCTCGTCCAAGTCCGGCGACTGGAGCGCCCAACTGACCAGGACACCGAAGTTCAGGCCCTTCACCGGGCTATTCAGGATTTAGTCACAGACCTTCCACGATTGATCCAGGCTCCCGGTATCCAGGAAGCGGCGGCAGCCTTTAGTAACGAGGATAACCCAGTTACTTTGGCTTACCGCGTCGCGTCGCTCCTCAATCTCACCGTACAAAACGAACAGAAACTGCTCGAAACTTCCTCGACAATTGAGCTGCTGCGATCGCTGTATGGAGCCCTTGCGAAAGAAATCCAGATTCTACAGCTACGGGACAAGATCACCAGCGAAGCTCAAGCCAAGATGAGCAAAAGTCAGCGAGAGTATATCCTCCGTGAACAATTGAAAGCGATCCAACAGGAACTCGGCGAGGGCGAAGGGGAGGAAAACGAGATCCCGGACCTCAAAAAGAAGATCCAGGACGCGGATCTTCCTGATCATGTCCGTAAAGAAGTCGAGCGCGAGTTGGCTCGGCTGGTAAAAGTGCCTCCCACCTCCCCGGACCATCAGGTCCTCAGGACTTACCTTGAACTTGTGCTTGAACTTCCCTGGAAGAAAACTTCGGAAGATCGTTTAGAGTTGAGTACAGTTCGTCAGGTGCTGGAGGAGGATCACTATGGCATTAAAGAGGTGAAGGAACGGATCGTCGAGCATCTGGCGGTGTTGAAATTGAATCCCTCAGCTAAGGCGCCGATCCTCTGCCTTGTCGGGCCACCGGGCGTCGGGAAAACCAGTTTGGGGCAATCGATTGCGAGGGCCATGGGACGGACGTTCGAACGGTTCAGTCTCGGCGGTGTGCACGATGAAGCGGAGTTGCGCGGCCATCGCCGGACCTACGTCGGCGCACTGCCCGGCCACATTATTCAGGCTATACGGCGGGCCGGCGCGAATAACCCAGTCCTCATGCTCGATGAGGTCGATAAGATGGGGCGTGACTTCCGTGGCGATCCTGCGTCCGCACTGTTGGAAATTCTCGACCCGGCGCAGAACCACACATTCCGCGACCACTATCTCGACCTCCCGTTTGACCTATCAAAAGTGTTTTTCATTACAACCGCCAATACGTTAGATACCATCAGCCAGCCGCTATTGGACCGTATGGAGATCATTCGCCTACAAGGCTACAGCGAGAGGGAAAAAGCCGAGATTGCCCGCCGCTATTTGTGGCCGAGGCGGCTCAAAGAAGCAGGTCTGGAGGCCAGCCAAGCGATCCTGCCGGATGTGGGATTAAACCTCGTCATCAGCCGGTATACGAGAGAGGCCGGGGTGCGCCAACTCGAACAGATGCTAGGACGACTGACAAGAAAAGTCGCGTTGGCCTTCGCCGATCTTCAGGAAAGCCAGGAACGACAACCCGTCACCATTCAGACCGAGGTCCTTGGAGATTGGCTCGGCTCTGAACGCTTCATGCCTGAGGAAGCACGAAAGGTGTTGCCGGCTGGCGTTGTCACCGGGCTTGCCTGGACTCCGAGTGGCGGAGATGTCCTCTATATCGAAACAACGCTGCTCCCAGGCAGCCACGAATTGATGATCACCGGCCAGTTGGGAGATGTCATGCAAGAATCTGCCCGAGCTGCACGAAGCTATCTCTGGTCCCATGCTGAGAGTATGGGACTCGATATTTCCAAATTTAAACGCAACGGCGTGCACATCCATGTGCCTTCTGGGGCGATCCCGAAAGACGGGCCATCGGCCGGGATCGCAATGGCAACAGCCCTTGCATCCTCTTACATCGGAGAAGCGGTACGAAGTGATACGGCAATGACCGGAGAAATCAGTTTGAGCGGTTTAGTCCTGCCGGTCGGCGGGATCAAGGAAAAAGTGTTGGCTGCCCACCGCGCCGGCATCAAGCGGGTGATTCTGCCCAAATCCAACGAGAAGGATCTGAAAGAGATCCCCCAGGAAGTGCGAGAAGATCTGACCTTCATTCTGGTGGAAAGAATCGAGGAGGTTCTCCCCGCTGTTTTTAACTGTGATGTAGCAACTCACGGAAGCTCCCGCTTTGGAACAAGTATCGCCCAAACGTCAGCATAAAGGGATCCCTGCCGCGTGACGGAGATCAACGAAATGAACCAGATCGGCAGGTCTGTCTCGTCTCGCATATCCGGTGCGGCGCTTTCCGCAGCCTTTCGACGGCTTGCTCTCCAAGTAATCCCTATGTAAGGATGATTTCGAGTCCTCGACCCATAGAGAGGAAGACCAAACAGAAAGGAGCACCGCCATGGCCACACCACCAAAGATTGAGATCGGTCCGATTGTGAAAGTCGTGAAAACTGACGAAGAGTGGAAAAGGCTGCTCTCGCCTGGAGCCTATCAGGTCCTACGACATGAAAGCACAGAACGTCCCTTTACCGACAATATGCACGACAACCATAGAGCGGGCATCTACTACTGCGCCGGCTGTGATCTCCCGGCCTATTCCTCCGAGCATAAATTCGACAGCGGCACAGGCTGGCCCAGTTTTTGGCAACCGATCGATCCCAAAGTGGTCGAATCCACCACCGATTACAAGCTGATTTTCCCAAGGACCGAAGTCCACTGCGCGCGCTGCGAGGGCCATCAAGGCCATATCTTCAAGGATGGCCCACGGCCGACAGGGCTACGTTACTGCATCAACGGCGTGACGCTGAAGTTCGTCCCAGCTTAGGTTCTGGCCGATTAGGCCGTCTATCTCATCTCGCTTGTGATTCTTCCAAGTTGCACCTATCTAGATCTGCTTGCTACGATATATATTTCCCCTCCGGAAACAGGCTACTCGTGCCCAATACTACAGCCTCTTCTCACAGGCCCGGTGATCTGATCATTGAGGGCGCGCGCCAGAATAATCTCAAGAACATCTCGCTCCGTATCCCGCACAACCAGGTCACAGCTATCACAGGCGTATCAGGATCGGGAAAATCCTCTCTCGCGTTCGACACCCTGTTCGCCGAAGGCCAATGGCGGTATGTCGAATCGCTCTCCACCTATGCCCGCATGTTTCTCGATAAGGTCAATCGGCCTGATGTCGACCGGCTGATCAACGTCCGCCCGGCCATTGCAATCGAACAGAAAAACCCAATTCGTACCGCCCGCTCGACAGTCGGGACTACGACTGAAATCGCAGACCTCTTGCGACTCCTGTTCGCTAAAATCGGCCACCCGTTCTGTCCAGATTGCGCGATTGCTGCTCGTAGCTTTCACCCTGGCGCTGTCGTCGAGGACCTCCTCGCCCATTGCAACGGAGCCCGGGCGATGATCCTGTTCCCTGTCACAGCACCGGCACCGAAGCAGGAACAGGTCTTTCTCCAATCACTCCTGCTCCGCGGTTTTGGCAGGGTGCGATGCGGCACGGAAATCCTCGATCTCCACGAAACCCATAGTCTTCCAAAAATCAGGCCGGATCATCTCCAGATCGTCCTCGATCGGCTGGTCATTCGGGGAGATAACCGGTCTCGTCTTGTCGAAGCGATCGAATTCGCATTCCGCGAAGGCGAAGGCCTATGCCTCGTAGAAGTTATCGACCAGGGTCTCAGGACCTACAGCACGGACTTTCGCTGCCAACAATGTGGCAGAGCCTTCGAACAAATTCGGCCAGTCCTCTTTTCTTTCAACCATCCACTCGGCGCCTGTCCCGACTGCAAGGGATTCGGCAATATTCTCCGGTATGATCCCGACCTGGTCATCCCAGACCACGGCAAGTCGCTGGCCCAAGGCGCGATTGAACCCTGGAGCAAACCCAGTGGCGATTGGTGGCAGAAGCAACTGTTCCTCTCCATGAAGCGACGCGGCATCGACCTCACGATCCCCTACAGGGATCTGCCGCAGCATGTCCAGGACATAATCTGGAAGGGAGAAGGCAAATTGGAGGGAGTACAACAGTTTTTCGAATACTTGGAAGGAAAGCGCTATAAGTTGCACGTGCGCGTGATGCTCAGCCGCTACCGAACACCGGTCCCCTGCCCAACCTGTAAAGAATCTCGCCTGCGCCCTGACGCGCGCTATGTGAAGATCGCCGGGAAAGACATTCACGAGTTGTCTTCTCTCACGATCGAAGACGCTGCAGCATGGATCACAGCCCTTGCGCTCTCTCCCTATGAAGAACAGATCGCTCGCGATATTCTCCGACAGTTGACCACCAAGCTCGGCTTTCTCCTCCGCGTAGGCCTCGGTTATCTCACTCTTTCTCGTCAGACTCGTACCCTCTCAGGAGGAGAAGCCCAGCGCGCAGCCCTGGCTAACCAACTCGGCGCCCGTCTTGTCGGCACCCTCTACGTCCTCGACGAACCGACGATCGGTCTCCACCCGCGTGATACAGCCGCACTCGCCGGTATCCTGCGAGAGCTGGCAGCCCAGGGCAACACCGTCGTCGTGGTCGAGCATGACCGCCAAATGATGCAGGCAGCCGACTATCTTGTCGAGCTGGGTCCCAGGTCAGGAGAAAAAGGCGGCGAAGTGGTTTGCGCAGCACCCAGGCAGGCATTCATGGCAGACCGGCGTTCCATCACAGCGCGCTATCTTCGTGGCGAAGAGGAAATTTCGACCCCTCGATCACGGCGAAAAGGAAACGGAACATTTCTCGTGATTGCAGAAGCTTACGAGCATAACCTCAAGCATCTCTTTGTCAGAATTCCTCTCGGCATGTTGGTCTGCGTGACCGGCGTCTCAGGCTCCGGCAAGAGCACACTGGTTGAAGAGACACTCTACCGGGCAGTCGCCCGTGCCTTTCGTATCGAATCGCTGCCCATGGGTCGGTTTCGCGCAATTAAGGGGATTGAGCACCTCACTGGCATCAAACTCATTGACCAGGAACCGATTGGCCGAACACCTCGTTCGAATCCAATTACGTACCTGAAAGCGTTCGATGAGGTTCGCTCTCTCTTTGCTTCTGAGCATGAAGCGCTCCGGCAAGGCCTCACTGCAGGGCAATTCTCCTTTAATACCCCTGGTGGCCGATGCGATCGGTGTGAAGGAAGCGGCGTGGAGAAGCTTGAGATGTATTTTTTTGAGGACATCTATGCCACCTGTGAGGCCTGTGATGGAAAGCGGTTCAAGCCGAATGTGCTTGCCATTCACTATCGCGGTAAGACAATTCACGATGTCCTACGGATGACCGTCGACGAAGCCGTGGGATTTTTTAGCGGCTCGCCCAGGCTTACCGAAAAGCTCCATCTCCTTTCGTCCATCGGCCTCGGCTATCTACGGCTCGGCCAATCAGCGACGACTCTCTCAGGCGGCGAGGCCCAGCGGTTGAAAATCGCCGCGGAACTGACGAATGGGGGACTGCCTCGACAAGGGGCGGTTTCCGTTCCTCGCCGGTTTAACCGGGACAGGCACTCCTCGACAGACTCGGGGAGCCGGTCCCCTCATCTCCTTTACATCATGGACGAGCCGACCACTGGCCTGCACGCCGATGACATCAAGAAACTCCTGGCGATGCTGCAGAAGCTGGTGACCAGCGGCAATACAGTGGTAGTGGTGGAACACAACCTTGACGTCATCAAGTCGGCGGATTGGATTATTGATTTAGGTCCGGAAGGCGGTGCAGCAGGCGGGCAAATTCTTGCAGAAGGACGACCGGAACAGGTGGCAAAGGTCGCAGCTTCCTACACCGGACGATTCCTAGCAGATGCGCTCATGCCAACCGCACAGAACAATGGCTCCTGACACAGTACATACGCAGGATGCTCAAAAGGCTGTCAGCAAGGCCGCAGCGAGCGACGGGGACTGCCACCCTTCCCGATTGGCGGCTGTCCCCGTCAGATAGCGGGACAGGCACCAGCTGACGCCGGAGCCAGTCCCCCGAGCCTCTGAACGAAGTGAGAACGATGCATGGGAAACGGCGCGTCTCAGCGCGCTGGGGGTGGGCGGGTGAGAAGGGAGACTTTTTCAGCACCCCTGCTAGAGCCCCGGGCGCTTTTCAGAAATGATCAGTATGTCTATCGGCTGATTCGCGCGACGCACATCCAACTGAAGAGTCTGCCCTGCCTCGACCTGACAAAGTCGTTTCGCTTCTCGCTCCGATGAAACGCGGGATAATACTGCGCCGTTACAGGCAATAACCCTATCACCCACCTTGAGGCCCGCCTTCTCGGCCGGTAGCCCACCCTGCAATTCCCTTACGAGATAGTATCGTGCACCTCCTAATTCTTGTAGCTCCCAGTTGACTCCGATACGCCCGGACCCTAACAATCCCGTTTGCGAACCGAACCGTGAGAGAATACGATTAGCGATCACGCGGGCTAAGCCTTCGGGATCATCGGCTGTCGGATCAGACCCGTACCCCCTCCCATTGAATAACACCACGCCACTCTCGACGTCGATCATTCGGAAAGCCAGTGACACACGGTTGAGCTGATCACTTTCTGATCGCTCCCATTGCTGCACTTCACCCACCACAATAGCTTGGGCCCCCACGAGTTGACCCACTTTCAGCACTTCGGCATCGCCGGCATGCTGCAGTTGAATAACCTGCTCTTTGAATACTTCGTCTAGCTCGGCTCGCTCAACGATGTTGATATCAAGATCCAATAGTAAAGTCGTCATGATCCCGGCGACGCGCGACCCGGATCCCTGTGCATCCGGCGCATCCTCGAACACCATAACGGCCATTGTCCGATAGCGATCGATCGTGCCGCGATTGATCGGGCCAACGCCGGTCACAACCGGCTCAGGACGTCCACGCATCCCGCCAGATCCCAGGCTGGTTGTGCCGGATGCCGCACAGGCGCGACGCCTCTGTAAAATGGCAGCAGGAGTGCCCCAGGCACAGAGTTCGTCGTTTACCAGTACGATGTGGTGTGGATATTCGCGTTGATGTTCTGCTGCAATGTTGGTGAAGGGATAGACAATACAGCCGCCGATCCAGATCGAAATGGGACAGAGTGCCAACTCATACAGCCACTGTTTACGGGCCGTGAGGGAGTATTCCCAGACCAGCAGATGGCCATCGTCACGCAGTACGCGGTCCGGCTGACCAACCTGCTCGATGACCTCGGCTTTCGTCATGGGCACGGAAAGCCGGTCTAACTTGGATTCCGATTTGACGATGGTATAGGCCACGCCACAAGCCGAGAGGGAACCGGCGAGACAGAAGGCCATCACGATATGTGCACAACCAGACCATAGAACAGACGTGTGAGCTTGTGGCTGCAACATCACGTCAGCGTACCACCCTAGGCGCGAAGGCCGCAACGAAGGTAGGTAACGGACTTTTTCAGCATCCTGCTAATTCAAGGAGGGATCGAAAGGCATGTCGGCATAATGGCGATATTCATCGCCCATGGCGCTGACCATATCCGGCCAAATACGTGCAGGATCTGTGGCAAAGACCGCATTGGGATCTGCCGGAACAGTAAACCAGGAACCAGTCTGCATTTCAGATTCCAGTTGCCCTGGTCCCCAGCCGGAATACCCGATATAGGCGCGAAAAGCTTCGCGCCCTTCGCTGGTGGTCAAAATACGATCGACGAGGTCTGTATCCCCGCCCAGACAGACCCCCTCGAAGACATGATGGGAGTTCTCAGGCAATTGATCCAAGCGATAGAGCATCATCACCTGGTTCGTTTGCACAGGCCCCCCCGAGAAGAGGACGTGCCGTTGACCTTCAAGGATGGGCACTTGAGGTAATGCCTCCGAGACCGACATCGCCGTCGGGCGATTCACAACGACGCCCAGCGCACCTTCTGCTCCATGCTCGCAGAGCAAAACTACCGTCTGCCGAAAATTCGGATCGCGTAAGGACGGTGCTGCGATCAAAAAGACGCCTTTAGCAAGTGGAGCTTTCATGGCTAATATCCTACCGCGCTGGTGTATGCCGCGCAAGCGACACGACACATCGTGCGGGACTTGCGAGAGGGATTGAAATCTAAACTTCCACGTCGCGCTTTTCTCGCATGTCTTGCGCTTCACACGTATTATCGGTAGAGGGATTCGCGTCGGTCTCGGAGAAGATTATTGTAGGGCGTAAGGGATTTGTTACGGGCATCGGCAGGGTCGATTTCGGTAATAAAGAGCTCTTCCTGGTCTCGGGACGCACGATGCAGGATGGCCCCACGTGGAGCGACAACTTCGCTATTTCCGATAAACGTCAATTGATCCTTTCCGCCTCGTGCTTCGCTGCCTGTGCGGTTGCTCGTGACTGCAAAGACTCGATTCTCCAGACACCGAACCGGCATGGAGTCAGGACAATTGGGCAGGATGAGGTTCGAAGGATGGCATATGATCTCTGCCCCCTTGAGCGCCAACGTGCGAGCCGCTTCGGGATAGTACCAATCGAAACAAATCATGACCCCGATCTTGGCCAGTCCGATATCCCAGACCTGAAATCCCGTATCGCCAGGGGTGAAAAAGAGCGTTTCTTCAAAGAAGAGATGTGTCTTGCGATAACAGCCGATAAGCCCGGACGGACCGACGACCACGGCGGAGTTATAACACACCTCCCCGGCTCGCTCGGGCAGGCCTGCGACAATCACCATGTGACGCCGCTTGGCAAGATCTATGAGCCGTCTTGTGGTTGCCCCATCCGGCACCGGCTCTGATAATGCCAGCGCTTCTTCTTGTGACACGAACTGATACCCGGATGCGAACAACTCCGGCAGCACGATCAGATCGGCGTCAGCCTGGTCGAGCGTTTCCGCAACCCTGTCCAGATTGTGAGACACCTCGCCGAATCGTGGGGCGAATTGAAAAAATCCGATCTGCATGATCGTCACGTCCCTAGAACACAACGGGCAGGGTTGCCCCTGCCCGTTCGACACCAATCTCGGACCGAATGATTTACTTCACTTCAGACAAATGGGTGACCGCACCTTCGGCATGTTGCGTAGCTACATCTGCATGGCCGGCCTTGCCATGCTCAACGCATTCCTTGAGATGCTTGATCCCTTCATCGATATGCGGATTCTTCCCTGCCGCCCCGGCATGCTTGAGTGACTCCTGACAATGCTGCAGGGCAGCATCAGCATGTCCCTCTTTGCCATGAGCGACAGCTTCCTTAGCATGTTCCAAGGCTTCACCCGCATGCTTATCTGCCGCAAGGGCAAGCCCGCTAAACAGTGGGAAACCGACAAATGCGGCAACTGCTGCCACGACCAATGCTCCGCGGTGAATTCTCTTCTTCATAGATTCCTCCTCAGGGGTTAGGGTTCATTCGCAAGTGAACGGTATCCATAAAATGCTTAATATCCTTCACCTTACACAGCCGTTTTTTCACTGTCAAGAAGGCCTTACCTGGGGATTGACGTTCAGGATGTGCTGCAATCCCTTGGCATCTTTTTCCACGGGGCAGGCAAAATCCCGACTCCACTCCCACCAGGACCCCGGATAGTTACGCACCTTCTGATATCCTACAATCTTAAGTACAAAGTACAGCCAGGCTGATCGGACGCCGCCGGTGCAATAGCAAATGACCTCTTTGTCTTGTGTGAGGCCTTTGTCCAGGAGAGCCCCTGTGATTGTCTGAAGACCTTTCAACGTGGCGTCCGCTTGAAGAAACCCATTCCAAGCCACATGAATCGCGGAAGGGATGTGGCCGGCTCGTGGTATCCCTGACACTTCTTTTCCAAGATACTCCTCCAGACTACGCGCATCAATGATCAGGGTGTTCGGATGCGGCTGCTTCACGAGCTGTTTCAGTTCTTCTTTACCGGCGATCACGGAAGCTACCGGCCTGATAGTGAAGGTCCCCGGCTTGGGCGTCATGGACCCATGCTCGAATGGCCGTTTTTCCTGCACCCACTTGACCCATCCCCCGTCGAGAATACGCAGTCGAGTATGTCCGAGATACTCTAACATCCAGAACATGCGGCCTTCGTCTCCCCAGTTGTCGAACGGATTGGAGTAGATGATCACATCGCTGTCGTGACTGATGCCCAAGGCGCGAATCTTCTGTTCCATGCGTCCAGGATCTGGGTCAAGCAATCCTTTCGGCACGGCATTCGGATCGCTGTATTCATGCCAGGTCGAATGAACCGCACCTGGAATATGGCCGCCGAATTCGTAGGCTGCCCGCCCACGTACGTCGAGAACTACCAAACCAGGCTGTCCCAGCCTCCGCTGAAGAGTTTCCGTATCGATCAGCAACTCGTATATCATGTCGTTCCTCTTGTGGCGTGAGGTATCGGCGATCAGCCTTCGGCTCCGGCCTTGCAACTTAGCTGATTAGGCTGACGGTTGAAGGCTAAAGGCTGACTGCTCTCATTCAATACCTTCGCAAGGGCACCGGATAACGGGAACTCACGCTCGTATATGACGAATCGATATGGGTCGTTTCCCGTGAGTCCATACTTGGTCTGCAACGTCGCATGTTGCTTGTCGGTTAGGATGTGGTACTGCACCAGGGTCTTCACTTTCAAGCCCTCTGCCTTAGCCGGGAGTTGGTACACAAACTGGTATTCACGGCTGGCCAAGGGCATCAGCCGATTATCATACAGCTCAACAATGGCTGGCTGCCACATAATCCAGCGGCCCATTGTCGACGTTTGGTGATCCAGGACCTTTCCCTTCTGATCTTCCACGCTAAATTCCACAGTGAAATATCGATCGGGATCGCCGGTGGGAATCTTATGGCCGGCGCCTGCATTGATCAACGTGAGCGTAAATCCAACCTGATCGCCCGGCTTAGGCGAAGCAGTATCGGCTTTGACCTGCAACGCCACCGCCCGCCTCACCATATCGGGGTCATGCCCACCACGCCAGAGATGCCGGCGTCCACGGCGAATTGGACTATTCACTGCAACCGGACGATCAATCTCCGGCATGTGGCAGCTCTGGCAAATGAAGCCCCGTTCCTGCATGAAGAACTTGCCTTCGTATTCTGCATAGGTCCCACAAGGTCCCACGCTATAAAACTGGGCCGGTCCTGACACGACATTGTGACAACGCTGACAGACTTGCGCCGTCCTGAAATTCGGATCGAATTTCGTCGGGTGTGGCGCGGCGGAATCTTCGAAGGGCCCGTAAATGACGCCGTCCCGCACATGACAAGCTGCACAGGTCACCGATTCTTTCTGATACTCGGGATCGTACCGGGGATTAGGAATTTGGGCCGCCTTTTCCACCCGCTGTCGTGGAATCTCTTTCACCAATGTCGGCTGCTGATTTTCCAATGGTGTGTGGCAGTTCAAACAGATCCAAATATTCTTATCCTTCTTCCAGTAGGCCTGAAAGAACGGATCCTCATAGGCATGGGCATGGATACTGGTCTTCCATTCGTCGTAGATCTCGCGATGGCATTGGCCACAAGATTCAGCCTTCAAGCTAGTCAGACCATCCGGAATCTTCTGAAATGGGATCGCCTGGGCATAATCCGAGCGCAATCCGAAAATCACCACTGGCTTGACCTCGGTGTAATAGAGGTAACCGAGTATCGCTGCCAGACCACACCCGAGCAGAACTTTGACAACAATCCTCATGCCGCCAAGAGCGCCCGGATGTGGCAATCGACCGAGGCTGCCAGCGAGATGAGATGGTACCCGCCTTCGAGCGACGAGAGTACCCGCCCGCCGGCATGGCGTTTGGCGATGCCTGTCACGATGTCGGTGAGGTCTGCATAGCCTGCTTCCGTCAACTCCATGCTTGCGAGTGGATCGTCTTTGTGGGCGTCGAAGCCCGCGGAAATAATCACGAAGTCTGGTCTGAAGGCGTCGGCAGCCGGTACCAGCAATTTCTCAAAGACGGCACGGTACTCCTCGTTGCCTTCGCCAGGTTCCATTGGAACATTGATCGTGAAGCCATCTCCCGCCCCTCGGCCCCGCTCCGCCGCACGGCCTGTGCCGGGATAGTGCGGGTACTGGTGGGTGCTGAAAAAGAGCACGGAGGGATCGTCTTCAAAACTGTGCTGCGTGCCATTGCCATGGTGTACATCCCAATCGACAATCAACACACGCGCCAGCCCATACTTTTTCTGAACGTAGCGCGCGGCAACCGCGACATTGTTGAGGAGGCAGAAACCCATCGCCCGCCCTGCCTCGGCGTGGTGCCCCGGAGGCCTCACCGCGCAAAACACATGGTCTACTTGTCGTTTGATGATCGCATCGACGGCGGCCAAAGCTCCACCGGCTGCCAGATAGGCGGCTGTCAATGATCCGGATGACATTGAGGTATCAGGATCGAGCGAAACCCGCCCATTCTTCGGTGCGTGACTCTTCAGCATCGCCAGATATGAGGGCGTATGGATTTGCGTAATCCATTCATCTTCAGCCTCCCGGAGTTCAATCTTGACAAGACGAGCTGCTGTCCCGCTCTGCCCTAACTGCTGCATGATCGCATGCAGACGCCCAGGCGATTCAGGATGCCCGGCCCCCATGTCATGATTGAGATAGCGAGGATCGTAGACGAGTCCTGTTTTCCCCATGGCAGATTCCGTGAAGGGTGAAATGTAAGGCGTCCTTCGCAATCAGCTTGAAAACGAGATACGCTCCACGAGATACGAAATACACTGTCAGAGTAGCATGCAGGAAACCTCATAGACAACGAGCATACACGCTGTTATCGTAGATCGAACTGGAGGAAGAGATGCCAAACCGACGAATCGAACCCCTCAAGAAAGTTCTGATGATTGATCCAAACGACGAGGTCGCCTGGTTCGGTCTCGGGAAAGCTTATATGGAAGACGCGAACTTTGAAGAGGCGGCCAAGGCCCTTCAACAATGTGTTACAGTCAAGCCAACCTATTCAGCCGCCTATTACGCCCTGGCCCAGTCGCTCCAGAAACTTGGTCGCATCGACGAATGCCGAACCGTCTGTGCCATGGGCATCGAAGTCTCCATAAAAAACGGCGATGCAATGGTGACAAAGAATTTAGAGCTTTTCAGAGGCTCGCTGCAAGCCTCTGGTTCATCTGATTGATCCGGTTTGTTTTGTTCATCTGGTTAGTTTCGTTCAGCCAAGCAAGCCAGACAAACCACAAAACCAGCGTAACTATCCCATTTATACCGCCTCCGCTCCTTCATCGTCATCATCAGACGAAAGACTGAGAGCTCCCGGTTGGCGCTTGGCGATTTCTTCATACAGTTCATCCAGCCATCGGCTCGCGCATCCGAGAATTTCCCTCACTACCGGTTCTGGTTGACCCGTACGCTTGATCGTCCACTGCGACACGTATTCCAACAACACGTCCCGTTCGAACTGTTCTGACGATTGCATGGCAAGCGATGTCATTTCGCTCAGCCCTGTTTTAAGAATCTCGGCTACCGTGTCACGCCCATAAGAGGTACTGGCGGTGACATATTGGACTGCTCGATTCAGTTCTTGATCGGTCATAAGATCTCCTGTGATGCTTGACGCATCATACCGAGAATTCGCTAGCAGATGGAAGATTCTCCGGGAGCTAGTGAAAAACGCTGCAGCCTCGTCAACGGGAATGGTATGATCGAGAGCGAACAAGGCCAAACATGTAGCCCAGCAGGATGCTCAAAAAGTCCGTCCAGCAATGCCGCAGCTGATGGAAGCACTAGAGGCGTAATCTTCTCACCACCCGCCCAGAACTGCTAGAGCAGTCTGTCCCGAAGATGCTTTGGAGGAGAGAACGATGGATGGGAAGAGGCGCGTCCTATCGCGCCGAGGTCGGGGAATGAGAAGAGTGACTTTTTCAGCATTCTGCTAAAGGCAAAATGAAGGAGATGCGACCTATGCCAGTGAAGATCGGGCGGAAACATTCAACCTCTCTCAACACCTCCTCCTCAACACGGCAGCGCCTCAGATATGCTGAGCGCTGGGACCTTTCACAACTGGTAGAAAACCCGGTTCAACGATTCGAGACCCTGGCAGAAGAAATCGAAAGCAAAGTAGCGCAGTTTGAGGCTGCGCGTGCATACCTCAGCCCGACCATGGAGATATCTGCCTTTCATCCTCTGCTGACACTAAGCGAGGACATCGCAGCTGCCTCGTCACGAATCAGCGCCTATGCCTATCTCTGGTTCTCGGAAAATACAAAAAATCTCGCCGCTCGTTCGTTTAAGACGAAGGTCGAGGAGCGGATCATCGCGCTTCAGAACCGAATGGTATTTTTCGATCTCTGGTGGCAGAGCGTCGATGAGGGCAACGCACGCCGGCTCATGACAGAAACCGGCACGTTTCGTTACCACCTGGAAACCATTCGCCGGTTTCAACCCCACACGCTCTCTGAACCGGAAGAGAAGATCGTCAATATCAAGAACATCACAGGCCGAAGCGCAATTCATTCGCTGTACGATGTCGTCACGAACAGTTTCATGTTCACGCTCACCGTCAAGGGTAACCGGATGACGATGACACGCGAGGAACTGACAGTCTACCTCCGCCATACGCAAGGCCAACTGCGTGAAGCCGCCTATCGAGAGCTCTATCGTGTCTATGCCGATCAACATGATCTATTGGGCGAAATCTATAAGGCTTTGGTCAACGACTGGAAAGCAGAAAATGTGCAACTGCGCAAGTTTGCCTCCCCGATTACCACCCGTAACCTCGGCAATGACATTCCGGATGAAGCCGTATCCTCACTCCTGAGGGTATGCCAGAAAAACGCCGGCATCTTCCAGCGGTACTTCCATATCAAAGCTCGCCTGTGCAGGATCGATCCGATGAGCCGCTATCACATCTATGCGCCATATCGCACAGAACAGAAATCTTATCGCTATCAGGATGCAGCCAGACTGGTGCTGGACGCCTATCGAGGATTTTCTCCTCAATTGGCCAGTCTGGCAGAACAGGTCATGGCTGAACGACATGTCGATGCGCGTACCAGGCCCGGGAAAATCGGGGGCGCCTACTGCTACAGCGTCGTGCCAGGCTCGGCCCCATACGTGCTCCTGAACTTCACCGGAGAGGCGCGTGATATCGCGACGATGGCCCATGAACTCGGCCATGCCGTCCACGGCATGATGGCGGCGCAGCATTCTATCTTTACCTTCCACTCCACTCTTCCGCTGGCAGAAACTGCCTCGGTGTTCGGAGAACGTATCCTGTCCGATACGCTCATAAACCAGGAACGGGACAAGAAGGTGAAACAGGGACTCCTGCTTAACCAATTGGATGACATCTATGCCACGGTCCTCCGGCAAGCTTACTTTGTCCAATTCGAGCAACAGGCCCATGAGATGATTGCTCAGGGGTCAACTGTGAAAGATCTAGCCAAGACCTATCTGGCTGAAGTACGAAGGCAGTTTGGAAAAAAGATTAAGGTTCCGGATGAGTTCCAATGGGAATGGTTGACCATTCCGCACATTTTTGCCAGCCCGTTCTATTGCTATGCCTACAGCTTCGGCAACCTCCTGGTGCTCGCCCTCTACCGGATGTATCAGAAAGAAGGGACCCCGTTCGTGCCGAAATATCTCGACCTGCTGCGGACGGGCGGATCCGAGTCACCGCAGACGATTCTCGCAAAGCTGGGAATCGATATGGCATCGGAAACCTTTTGGCAATCGGGATTTGATACGATCCACGGAATGGTCGATCAGCTGGAACGAACACTATAAAATGCCCCTGCCTTTTCCCTCTTGACACGCAGGGAGGACAGGTGTAATATTTCCTTGGTTGATAACGGTTATCAGAATCGTTGCTGACTCGCGGGCACTATCCGATAAGATTGGGAATGTTTCCTATGTACCTCTGCCTTTGTCAGGGAATTACCGAGTCGGACGTCCGAGAAGCAGGACGGGGCGGTATCACCACGCCTTGCCAGCTCAAAACGAAGTTTAGACTGAAACAGCGAGGATGTTGTGGTCGCTGTTCAAAAAATATTGAAGAGTTTGTTCAGATTGCAGCGAGTGCACAGCAGGACCTTGTCTTCAGTAGCATAAAACGCTAGCCAGAAAAAAGCCTCATAGGCAGTTAGTGAGAAGAACCTCTCCTCATCGTCACAGCCACTTCTGCCACACGACGACCTAACTCTTTGGCGTCGGCCAACTCCCGGTTGTCGATACCGGGGCTGTCGCCTTCCGTAGTGGCAGATGCGCCGAAGGCTCCCCCCCCACTGACGACGATCATCTGATTTCCCAGCATCGCGGCAAGGATAGTCAGCATCGTTACCTCTTTCCCGCTCGACACCTGACCACCGGTGGCAAAGGCCGCGCCGATCTTGTTCTTCATCTTGAACTCGGGGAATACACCGAATTTAAACTGCCAATTGTCGAAGAAGGTTTTCACCTCTCCAGACATGTTCGACCAATAGACCGGCGAGCCGACGACGACCGCATCAGCAGAGAACAGATCGTCCGCCGTCACCTTGCCAACCCGTTTTAATAGCGCCTGGGTGCCAGGCACGCTCTTCACACCATCGATCACCGCCTCAGCTAGGCGTTCCGTGTTGCCGGAAAGAGAATGGTAGGTTACAAGCACTTTCACCGGCGGAGCCGGCTCGTCGGCGAATGTCTCGCTCAAGCCCGCACCCGACACCAGAGGCAGGGCACACAGGGCCATGCGACCTATGCGATAGAATTGTGAACTATGGATGAGAGAACGGGCCATCGACTTACGGAGAAACGTGGGCAGGCGACAAAACTGGCGCCGGTTCAGCGACGGATAATTTCCTCTTCCATCCGTTCTTCAACGGAGACCTCTGTCAATGTTCCGCGATAGTCGCACTTGTGACAACGTACCCGCCATTCTTCGATCCACTTTTCCTGCACGTACGACTGCCGGCACTTCGGGCACACAAATACGCCTTTGACATAATGCACTTTCCGGATCTCTTTCATCGATCCCTCCTGGCCTAGTAGGATCAAAGATGGCATAGGCAGCCGCGTGATTGCAAGGCGCCCACAATCAGAACTACCGGGACCCTGTCCTAGCCATCCAGCTTGACTCATCTCCCGTAGGCCGATTAGGATGCCGCCGTGCAACGGCCAAGATTATTTGCGCTTTTCTTCATCCTGCTCTTTTCTACCCCATGCAGCACACATGCGGGGGCTGATCCTGCCACACTCGGGTTGGTCCAGATTACCTTCCCTGGAGGAGCCATCATTCAGGCAGAGTTGGCCGACACCCCTCAAAAGCGTGCAACAGGATTGATGTACCGTGAGCATTTGGATGCAGACCGGGGCATGCTTTTTACATTCACCCAAGCACAGGCCTGGGTGTTCTGGATGAAGAACACAAAAATCTCGCTCGACCTCATCTGGATAAATGAAAAAAAACAGATTATCCATATGGAACAGAACGTCCCGATTTGTACCAGAACGGACGATAGCTGCCCGCAATATCGGCCCAACGAAGACGCGCTCTATGTCTTAGAACTTGCAGCAGGGCGAGCTGAGGGTTTGAAACTGCAGCGAGGGTCGAAACTTCAATTCCGCATCCCGTAGCTGGCTTCCCCACGCAGGCTGCTCAAAAAGGTCGTCCAGCAAGGCCGCAGGCGCGCCGGGGTTGGGGGGGGGAGAAGAGTGACTTTTTCAGCATCCTGCTAAGGCCGTTCTTGCCAGGCTCTCATCCGTCTCGCCGTAATCACCCCATCAACACGCTCGACAGCTTTCAGCACCTGGTCGAGATGGCGGGTATCTGAAACCTCCACGACAAAATCAAGAATGGCCTTCTGATCCTCACGCGTCGTGATTTCAGCACGGCTGATGTTGGCATGGCATTCTGCGATCGCAGACGACACATTCGCCAGAACGCCGGTCTTATCGACAGCCACAATAGACATTTTCACTGCATGTGTGCTGGGGATAGCGGAGTCCCACTCCACTTCCACTAACCGTTCCTTGTCATAATCCAGAGCTTCGAGATTCGGGCAATCGACAGCATGAATCGTCAGTCCACGGCCACGAGTGATATACCCGAGAATGCGGTCCCCTGGCACAGGGTGACAGCAACGTGACAGTTGCATCAGCAGATCCCGAGACCCCTTGACCTGTACACCGGTGCTGTCACTCTTTCCACCTACCGTTTTCCTCGAGGCGGGACGTTCCTGAGTCGGAGTCGGAACTCCGGATGACAGGACAGTGAGTTTACCGATGACCTGCGATGTCGCCACACGGCCGAAACCTACCGCGGCAGCCAATTCATCGGTACTGTCGAACCCCGACTGGCGGGCAGCTTGCAACAGCTCCGGTGATTTAAACATCTGGGCCGGCGCCATCCCCTGACGACGGAACTCCGATTCCAGCAAACGACGGCCGATCTCAATGCTCCGCTTCTGCTCTTCCAGTTTGATCCAATGTTTGATCTTAGTCTTTGCACGGGAGGTGCGGACGAATTTCAACCAGTCCTTGTGCGGCGATTGCGTGGGAGAGGTAAGTATTTCTACCGTATCTCCGCTGGCCAGTTGGTGCTTGAGCGGGACGATCTTTCCATCCACCTTGGCTCCGACACAATGGTCCCCGACCTCGGTATGAATCGCGAATGCAAAATCGACGGGCGTCGACCCTCTCGGCAGCTCCTTCACAACCCCCTTAGGCGTAAACACATACACCACATCGTGAAAGAGGTCGAGCTTCACCGAGTCCATGAACTGACGGTTATCCGTCAAATCTTCATGCCATTCGACGAACTGGTGCAGCCAGCCGAACGCTTTGCTATCACGATCGGCAACATGGCCCTGTTCTTTGTACTTCCAGTGCGCGGCGATGCCGTGCTCGGCGATACGATGCATCTCCTCCGTGCGGATCTGGAATTCGACATGCTCTCCCTTGGGGCCCACCACCGTCGTATGCAGCGATTGATAGAGGTTGGATTTCGGAATTGCAATGTAGTCCTTGAAGCGTCCCGGCACAGGCCGCCAGGCTGAGTGAATCACTCCGAGCACGGCATAACAGTTCATCTTCGTATCGGTGACGATCCGCAGCGCAGTAAGGTCATAGACCTCTTCGAATGTAATCGATTGCTTATGCATCTTTTGATAAATGCCGTAGAGATGTTTGGGTCGGCCGTATACGTTTCCGACCAACCCGTTCTCTTGCATGGCCTTCTGCACGAGTTGGCGGACTTCGTCAATATACTGCTGCCGGTCCTCGTCGCGCTTCGCGACGCGGACACGCAAAGTCTCATATACATCAGGCTTAAGGTGTTTGAGACAGAGGTCTTCCAACTCGTTCTTGATCCACCCGATTCCAAGACGATTTGCCAATGGTGCATAGATCTCCAGCGTCTCCTGGGCGATCTCCTGGCGCTTGGCTGGACGGAGATGCTGCAGGGTGCGCATGTTGTGCAACCGGTCGGCAAGCTTGATGAGAACGACACGAATGTCATCCGCCATCGACAAGACCATCTTGCGGAAATTCTCCGCTTGCTTTTCCTCATAACTCCGAAATGTGATTTTGCCGATCTTCGTCACCCCATCGACCAGATGCATCACATCCTTTCCGAACTCTCTTTCGAGTTCTTCAGGCGTTGCGACCGTATCTTCCAGGGTGTCGTGCAGCAATGCTGCTACGATGGCGGTGACATCTGTTTTGAGCGAGGTCAGGACTCCGGCGACGGCGATGGGATGCTGAACATACGGTTCTCCGGAGAGACGACGTTGTCCCACGTGCGCCTTGGCAGAAAATTCGTAGGCCTTCCGAACGAGGCCGAGATCGGCATCGGCATAGTAGCCTTTAATCCGATCCAGCAGCTGGTCGAGTCCTGTGACGGTTTGATACACCATGGTTGACTCACTTACTTACTCACTCGCGCTCAACCGAACGTCGCGTATACGAAGCTGAATCCGATCACGGCCGTTCCAGTGATTGAGTTCCGGCGTGAAGGCAAGGTCGACGGGAGCACGAGACGAGATACCCCTTTCCAGCAATGACTTCATGCCGAACGCGATACTGTCGAACGGCAGCGACCTCCCTTGCCGCACTGTCATTTTCATGTGTTTTTCACCGACGGTGCGTGACTCCATGACTTCGAGACCGGTCACTGCAAACGTCGGCTCTGGATTGCCCGCGCCGAACGGGTACAGCGAGCCGATTTCCTGTATCAACTGGAGATTCACCTCTTCCAGACGCACCTCAGCATCGACATTCAACGTTGGAACTTTATAGCCGTCATGCACCCACCCGGCCACCACGTCGGAAAACATGGCACGAAACTCATCGATTCGAGACTCGCGAATAGTTAGACCTGCGGCACTCGGATGTCCCCCGAACGATTCCAACACCTCTCGACAAGCAGCCAATCCTTGATAGAGATCGAACCCGCCCGTCGTCCTGGCCGAGCCTTTCGCTATACCCTGGTCATTGATAGCCATGACAATAGCCGGGCAGTGAAACCGGTCGACCAGGCGTGCCGCGACGATACCAACCACCCCAAGATGCCAGTGCCGGGAAGCCAATACGAGCACGCGCGGTAATGCGTAATCTTTAAGCGAAGCCAGTGCTTCCGCCATGATATCCATCTCGATGCGCTGCCGCTCATGATTCAGTTGTTCGAGCCTGTCTGCCAATTGCTGCGCTTCGGACGGACATTCGGTCGTTAATAACCTCACACCCAGCATAGCATCGTCCAATCGCCCTGCAGCATTGATGCGTGGCGCCAGCTTGAAGGCAATGGTCTCTGCCGTACAGTCTCGCGTCACGCCAGCCGCCTGCTTGAGTGCACGAATGCCACAGCGGGCGCCACGCGACAACTGATGCAAGCCTTCGCGCACAAAGCTTCGATTCTCATCCTGCAAGGGTACAACATCCGCGACCGTGGCCAATGCCACCAGATCGAGCAGCGACTCCAACGGCACACCCGCGACCCCATACCGTACCTGGTACGCCTGCGCCACTTTGTAGGCCAGCGCCGCGGAACAAAGACCACGGAAAGGATAAAGGGTATCGGTTCGATGGGGGTTGAGCACCGCCACAGCCTGTGGCATCACCTCGTCGCTTTGGTGATGGTCCGTCACTACCACATCCATACCCAGCTGGGCCGCCAACTCAATTTCTTTGTGAGAAGTTGTCCCGCAATCAGATGTCACCAACAAAGAGATGCCTTCGTCATGCAATCGCTGAACTGCGCCGAGATTAAGTCCATAACCTTCGCGGAGCCGATGTGGAACATAGGCGCGAACCTTTGCTCCCAGGCCTCCAAAGAAGGACAGATATAGGCTGGTCGCAGTAATGCCGTCGACGTCGTAGTCGCCGTAGAAACACATCGGCTCTTGAGTGTTCACGGCTCGATGCAGTCGTTGAATCGCCTGTTCCATATCAGGGATCAAAAACGGATCATGCGGCGACTGTAGCGACATCAACAGCGTCGCTTCATGTGGCGTAGTCACACCACGAGCGAGAAACAGTGATGCGGCGGCAGGTGAAATCAATAGGGCCTGGGCCAATGAAGCCCGCTGGGAGACATTGATATCTCGGAAGACCCAGAGCTTGGACTTCATAACACCTCTTCAAGGGTTCTAAGTCTCAAGAGAAGCTAACTATCTGAGAATTAAGGGGATACTAGCCGCTCAGTGCTGCGTTGTCAAACCGGAGAAATCGAAAGGGATACTGAACAGGGACGGAGGTACTCCCTGGTACCGGAGTAGTATGAGGAGGAAGGAACAGGAGAGGATAGACCACCGGGCAGCCGTGGCTATTCTCCCCCTTTTTGGACATAGTTTTTGACGAATTCTTCTGCGTTGGTTTCAAGCACGTCGTCGATTTCATCCACCAGCTTATCGATGTCTTCCTTCAACTTCTTGCCGGCTTCGACGACCTTCGGATTGGCCTTGACCTCGTCCTTCCCCTGCGGCTCTCTCCTAGGTTCCTGCTTACGCTCCTGTTTCTCCATCCGAGCACCTCCCGTGAATCTGGGAAACTCTCGTGGATCAGCCACCAGCATGATCCGGTAGGAACACCTTACCTCACGATTCTTTCAGCCGTCAAGCCGAGCTTGGAAACGTGAAACGCATCTGCAAAACTACACAGCCCGATGATTGCCCTCGAAATAGGAGAGACGCGGTTCTTATCTATCACTATTTGATGATCAGCGACACAATGAGTAAGGCCACAATGTTGATGACCTTAATCATCGGATTAATTGCGGGACCAGCCGTGTCTTTGTAGGGATCCCCAACCGTGTCACCAGTCACTGCTGCCTTGTGGGTATCCGTCCCCTTCTTGCCCTGCTCTTCAATAAACTTCTTGGCGTTATCCCATGCGCCGCCGCCGCTCGTCATGGAGATGGCGACGAACAGCCCAGTAACAATGCTGCCGACGAGCATGCCGCCCAACGCCTGCGGTCCCAGGATCACGCCGACAATAATCGGCGAAATGACAGGAATTAACCCCGGCACCATCATCTTCTTGATCGCTGACTGTGTCACGATGTCCACACAAGTCCCGTATTCCGGCTTGCCGGTTCCCTCCATGATCCCTTTGATCGTCCGAAATTGCCTGCGCACCTCTTCCACCACCATACCGGCTGCTTCTCCTACCGCTTTCATACAGAGAGCGCCGAAGATATAGGGCAGCATCCCGCCCAAAAAGAGGCCGACCAGGACGGAAGGGTTAGAGAGGTCGAACGTGCTTGCCCCGCTGCCCTTTGCCACTTCACGGGCATACTCAGCGAACAGCACGACGGCAGCAAGACCGGCGGAGCCAATCGCATAGCCTTTAGTTACAGCCTTTGTCGTGTTCCCTACCGCATCCAATGGATCGGTGATGTCCCGGACCTCTTTGCCGAGATGGGACATCTCCGCAATGCCGCCGGCGTTGTCTGTGATTGGACCGAACGCATCGATAGCCACCACAATACCGGCCATCGACAACATCGAAACTGCTGCAACAGCCACGCCATACAAGCCGCCTGATGCGGCGCCGCCGCAGATCCAGTAGCTCGAAAGAATCGCCGCCCCGATGACGACCACCGGCCAGGCGGTCGCTTCCATCCCCACTGCCAGTCCGGCGATGATGTTGGTTGCATGGCCTGTTTCACTCGCCTTGGCAATCGCCTTCACGGGTTTGTAACTCTTCGAGGTGTAGTAATCGGTAATGAAGACGAGGCCAAGAGTCACAGCTAAGCCGATCAACGCTGCGATAAAGTAGTTCACCCCGCTCACGCCGCCCACACCATCCATGATGGTGCTCGTCACGGGATAGAACGCTATTGCGGCAATACCGCCCGCCACGAACAATCCTTTATAGAGGGCCGTCATAATCTCGCCGCCCTCGCTCACCTTCACGAAGAAGATACCAATGATCGTCGCGAAAATCGTGACGCCTCCGAGAGCCAGAGGATACAGAATCGGAGCGCTGGCTCCCTTGAACATGGTAAAGGCTAAGACCATCGCAGCCACCGTCGTTACCGCATAGGTTTCGAAGAGGTCTGCAGCCATACCGGCACAGTCGCCGACATTGTCGCCTACGTTGTCTGCAATAACGGCTGGATTCCGAGGGTCGTCTTCCGGAATTCCCGCTTCGACTTTCCCAACGAGATCTGCGCCGACATCCGCTGCTTTCGTATAGATACCACCGCCTACACGGGCAAATACCGAAATCAAACTGCCGCCGAACCCAAGGCTCAGCAACGCATGGATCGCATGCTCCTGCCCCGCAAACTGCACAGCCAACGCATAGAAGGTGGTGATGGCCAGCAAGCCCAATCCGATCAACAAGAGCCCCGTCACTGCGCCACCGCGGAATGCCACAGTCAGCGCCGAATTCATTCCCTTATGGGCGGCTTGAGCCGTTCGGACATTCGCCCGCACTGCGATGACCATGCCGACATACCCAGCTACCGACGATGCGCCTGCACCGATCAAGAATCCGATCGCGGTCAATAAGCCGAACTTGTCGGAGACAGCCCCCGCTCCCCACAAGATGGCAAATAGTCCTGCGGCAACGATACCGACAGTCTTGTATTGGCGGTTCAAATAGGCACTCGCGCCTTCTTGGATGGCTTTTGCAATATCCTGCATCTTCTGGTTTCCGGCGTCTAGCTTGAATACCCACATGGCCAAATACAGGCCGTATGCGATGCCGGTCACCGCTGCTATTAAGGCAAACGTAATTATCACGGAATCACTCACAATACAGTCCTCCCGTTATCAAGATAGCGATAAGGCCCCATACCCCCTGTCTTTCGTTGTCTTCCTGCAGCCTCAGCAGGCCGTCCCGCACCCAGACAGGCGATGCGCTGGGAGCCTGACTATTATGCAAAAGTGCTGATCTCAGCTCCTCGCAAAATAGCCAACCCATAATGTATGTCACACAACTCCCTGAGGCTTCAACCCATCCAAAGTATATGAGCCAGAAGGACGAAACGCGAGGTACTGCGGATTCGATCCGTGCAGCTAACTACCCGAAAAGGTGGGCCATTCTATACAGGTGAGAGAAGAGGATCAAGCTAAAAGAAGAGGACTTTCTGCTGCTTGCTCAATCCTGCCCGCTGGATCGAGAGGCGTCTAGCATCACAACCTTTGCCTCATCTTTTCCGACACAGTCGCAATTGATTCTGCCCATTAGTCTTTGATCACACCCGGGTAGACCTCTTTCATGCATACCTGGCATATGCCATGACTAAATTCAGCTTCTGAATGGGCTTGGATGTATTCCTCTAGATATTGCCAATCACCATTGTCTGTTCGCACCCGCTTGCACTTGGCACAGATTGGGATCAACCCATGCAACACCTTGACTTCCCGCAGGGCCTGTTCGAGTTCTTGTGTCCGCATCAGTAATTCCTCTTCTCTCGCCTTCCGGGTGTCCCGTTCTTTTTTCAAGGTCAGGGCTGAAGCCACACGGGCAACGAGTTCCGCTGGATTGACCGGTTTGCGGATATAATCCATTGCACCTGCAGCAAAAGCTGCGAGGAGCGCCTGTTCGTCAGTCTTTACCGTGATGACGATGATGGGGATGTCCCGGAGCCGTTCGATTGCTTTAATACGTCGGCAGGCTTCAAGTCCATCCACGCCAGGAAGCATGATATCCATAAGGATAAGATCAATCTCTCCCATCCCCTGTCCAGCACTTTCTTGAGTCAACATCCCCAAGACGGCTTCAGCAGAATCGGCAACCATCAGTGCCTCATAACCCGCTGTGCGAAGCCTGGTTGAGAGGAGTGTCTGCTCATCTCGCGAATCATCCACAATCAGAATGGCCACGATTCTTGTCTCCCATTGCGGAGGGATCTGGCGGTGGCATGCCTTTCAGCCTGTCACACCGACTCATATCCCGACTATTTTTGACCCCATTACAGTACGGATATTACGCTCAGTTGTGTCCCAAGTTCCATACGAAGTTATTGCACCTGTCTTATCGGTTTCCGGAATGGAAAGGTTTACGACAATGCCCAACTTTGTTATAGTGCGCGTCGGAGGAAATCGTCGTGGGCGTGGCGCCGGATTATATTTTAGTGGAGGGACAGACATTCAGCAACGCGAGGCTGTCACTCGACAACCACGTCTACAAAAACTGTGCGATCGATGACTGTGATATCTATTTCAGCGGTGGCCAATATGAGCTGCTCGACACCCACATTACCAATTCCCGCCTTATCCTCAACCATCCGGCCAAGGGTATGTATAACGCCGTTCAGATATTTAAGATGAAGTCGCCTGGCTCCCGCGTGATCTTTGAGTGAAGCATATCTCGTGAAGCGTCGTGCGTGTTTCGCATAACTGAAAGACTACGGTGTTCGGCGAGATACGCTTTTCGAACCACGAGCAAGGTTATCTACCAACCGGGATATTCTCGACGTACTTGATGATCTCGATCGGCTGAAAAACCGGGTCCATCGACCCTCTCGCGGATTCGACTTCGACCCGCTGGATAAATGAGGCAGGACCCGTAAGAGGCGCATAGTTGAGGGTCACCTCGACATCGAACGTCTTGGTATCTTTCGGCGTGGGGAATATAAATGTCTCGACACGTGTTTCTTCCGCCTTCAAGACCGTGTCTTCAAGGACCTTGACCGCCTCAAAATCAAAGCTTGTCTTCTGGCCCTTGGCGTCCTGATAGACTCGGCCATAGACCCGCTTATCGGTAAAGACGGTCTTCAGATTTTTCCCTTTGATATCCAGGTCCAACAACAGAGACGCCCAGGCTGGATGGGTGGCCGGAAGATTATGCGGAACGAGGCTTTGCACTTTCACTGTGACCATGGTCTTCTCGCCGTCGACTTTCGTCTGGACGTCCAACTTGGCCGCTTCCTGGCGAAGTTTCCCGATACGACCGGGAAACGTATGGTTTGCGACTCTTCGCTTTTTCTCTCCGTTTGCTGATTCACCAATCTGCTCCGGCATGTGACAAGTCTGACATACTTTGCCTGACTTGACCGCCTTATTCTGATCCCAATTGCCTAGAAGATCATTGGTCTTTCCTAAGTTAGCAGCCGAAGGGACGGACTGGTGGCAATTGAGGCAGAGGCCTGACTCTTGAAACAGTGCCAGCTCCATCGATTGATGCGCAAGGTTCTGCACGAAATCCTTATATGGGCCATAGACCGTCTTGTTCTCAATATCGTACTTGGGCTCCGGCGGATGTTTGGCTCGATCGACCTGTTTAATCAAGTGACATTGCGCGCAGCCCACCCCATCCAGCAATGGGTCGCCAGACTTGGCCTCATCGATAAAATGCTGAACCTGCTCCGGGAACTCACGCACGTGCGGAGCATGGCAGCGAAAGCATTGGGGTTTGTCTTTTCCTGCCGGAGAGGTCAAGAACGCGTCGAGGGAAGCGCGAAACGCCGGGGAATGGATCGAACGAGCGAGCGGAGAGGTTTCCCACTCTTCAAACACCCGCTCATGACAACGTTTACACTTGCTGGAACTCGGAAAGGCCTTTTCGAGGTTGTTTTGAGGTTTGGCCGCTTCTTGCGCGAACAGGCTGCCCCCGAACCAAGGCGAGAGGAATAATGCCACCACCACGGTCACCGCACCGATTAATATCTGCATACGGATCAAGTGTCGCACCATCATGCTATCTTTCTGCTTCGACTTCTTAGATGGTACCGATGTCAAACTAGCCCCGGGATACTCAAAAAAGACCATTCAGCAGGCTGCCCTTTACTGCGCGGATCGAACGAGCACATTCTGATCGTGTGCCTTCTGCGAGCAAGAAGGGCAGCCTTGGCCGCTCCCTCCATTTTTTCAGCATCCTGCTATAAAGTTTTGGCCCGGTAGGTGAGGAGACGCGCCTGCGTATACTCATCCAAAATCTTCTTCGCGCTCTCCCGCTCTTTCTCCGTCGCCAACGTTGCAAGATATTTCTCCTTGAGCGCCGGTTCTGGCGTGGGAATCAACGCATAGCTCAACACCGCTTCAATCGATGTAGCCGTCGCGCCAGATGGAATCGCAAGGAAGAAGGGAACCTTTCGCGTATAGCCCCCCTTGATAAAGGGATCGGGAATTGGGCCACGGAGAATCTTGTCATAGGGCAAGCCAAACTGCTTCGTCTCTTCCTTCAGCACTTTGCCCTGTGCATCCTTGGCAGTCATGACTAGAAAAAACTGCTTGAGCACAGGGTCGCCATCAGGGAAGCTGTGAGGGAGGCTGCCTATTTTCACCAGCGCCGTGCCCTCCACGGACGAGGCAGACTTCGTGGTCTCAAGATCCACGCGAGGCATCCATTCAGCCTGTAGGTTTCGATTCTTGAGGATGGTACCGGACACGACGACGCCCCGGAACCAGTGGCGACCAATTGCACGCGTCATCGCACCGCGCTTTGAGGTGGAACTGCCTGTTGAGGGCTCCATATGGCAGTCTTGGCACACAGTCCCCTGTAAGATCTCGCCTGGCAGATCCTTCTGCGTGACATCCTTGACCTTGTCGAAGTGGCACGATGCGCAATAGTTCGCGCCACGGAACAGGACGGATTGCGTCGCAGGGTGGACAAGATTATCCTCAGGGTCTGGATAGGGGCCATAGAGCATTTTGCCTGGCTCGATCTTGAACGAGGGCGGAGAATTTGATGTTTGCTCAAGCTGCTTGATCAGATGGCAGGAGGCGCAACCGATACCTTCCACTTTCGGTGTGCCAGCCAGGACCTGAGCCACAATCTTGTCGGTATGTTGAGGGAAGATGGTTGTCGATGGCGCGTGGCAGGAGAGACAGCGACCACGCTCGTCGCTAGTCGGGTTGGTCTGGAGCCAAACACCCAGCACTGTACGGAAGACCGGAGACTCCAGCGATGTCCCATGCAGCAGCGAAGCATCAACCCGGCCAAAAGTTTTGAGATCCGGCGTCTGCTCGCGCGCACCTTTCCATTCTTCATAGTGTCGATCATGGCACTGCTTACAATTTTCTGACCGAATAAAGACTGCCTCAATTTCCTCCACCCAGTCACCCGGGGACTGAACCGGTGTCTTCTGCCCAACGACCTGGCCGAAGGTCAGGCTGATGGATGCCACGACAAACGTGAGGGCCAAGCCGGCGATTCGTGGTACAGACCATCTGTGTCGTAACATGATTAATCTCGCTTGCATCCAACGAAATGAAAATTTACACCCCATCCAACCGGATCGGCTGCATCAGCGGGCTCATAGGTGCCGACGGTGAAGTTACAAGCTTTCATCCCTCGCTGAATCGCTTTCCCAAAATCGATCATATTTCTGATCTCGGTCTTGTCGATTTCCTTGATGATAGACCGGACCTTGATTCCGGCATAGTCTGCGCGCGAACTCCCAATCACTTCGAAGACCGCAACTCCCTGCGCCCGTTCGAGCTTCAACTCTTTTTTGATGTCCTCATCCACATCTCCGACGATCACTCCGAATTCTTCACCCAACCGCGCGGCTTCATCCACAGTCATCTGGTCTGAATTTGCCGCATATAGTGTCGCTGCTGCGAAGCCGCCGAGAGCTCCTATGCACAGGCTGCCACACAAGACAAAGGCCCTTCCACTCTGAAGGGCCTTTCTGTGAGCACTGATTAATATGCCTCGAGCATCCTCCAACGTTTATGCCTCCCTACAACCATCCAGCTTAGAAGTTTAATCAGATGTTGGAAGATTGCATAGCTGTGGCACAACGGCCTCCTACAGGATGCTCAAAAAGACCGTCCAGCAAAGCCACAGCGAACTATCATTGTGATAAAGGGGTGCCTGGGATGGTCCCAACTGCGCGCGTCCAACGAGGGGAGTCCGCGACCGCGCGTTGCGCGAGCACGGGGATCGTCCCAGCCATCCCGTCCCCTTTTTCAGCATCCTGTCAAAGCTTCGCAACTGGATCGATTACCAACTGGAACCACGGCGCAACAGCCTTCTGTCCGTTCCGTTCTTTATTCTCACCGTTCCATACGGCAAACGATATGGTCTGCACGCGGCCTGGAATCAGTTTTGCTTCATTCTCCTGCTCTTCACTCACCAGGGGTCGGCGCATGACGACGCGCCACACACCGTCTTTCCATACAGCATTCCCCTGGACACGACCCTGTTTCTCTTTGGTCGTCAGAGTACTAAAGCCTCCGCCGATAAGGTCCTCGACCGAAGAAGCCCGTCGTGGAATGACTTCAAATGTCCGCACACCTTCCCGAGCCTTCTCGGATGTCTTGGCGGCTCGGCGATCAATATCGCTCTGCCAATCGGCCTTCCAGTGCCAGATATTAATGTAGTGATCGAGTTGGCCCATGCAGAAGAATGCGGGCGCATCGCCAAGCGGCAGCCCGATCGCCACGCCGTCGCGAAAGGTTCCGGGTGTCAGACGGTCATTTTTCGTGTTGTCTTGCCATTCGAGCAGAAACGCGATTTCCGTACCATTGTGGAACGACCGAACCGTTAATGCTCTGACCGTCGGCTCAGGCCAAACAGGCCTGGTGATTACCTGACCACTCAATGGAATGGTCATCGGTGATACCTTGGACCATGCAGCATCCTCTGGCCCAACCGGCAACTCCCCCTGGATAAGGGGCGCGCGGATAATCATCCCCTCTGAACTCACGAGAGGAACTCCAAAGCCCACAAAGACCCCAGCCATGACCAGAATGGAAAGAAACATAAGAAGCAGTAGGCGGGAAGAAGTCTTCGTCTTCGTCTTCGTATGCACTATGGGCCTACCAGAGCTTAACCCGGCGAATTTTGTTTTCTCCCCGCTCGCATATGTAGAGATACCCCTGAGTGTCCAGTGCGAGACCGACTGGGGAATTGACGACAGCCTCCACTCCAAGAAGTCCATCTCCATGTTTCACGGTCCCTGCCGATTCCTTCGCCACGAAGCGTGCGGCACCACAGCCCCCCATATTTCTGTCTTCGTAGCCGCTGTCCCCATTGCCTGCCACTGTCGTGATGAGTCCCGTTGACGCATCAACTTTACGCACCCTGTGGTTCATCGTGTCAGAGATATAGAGATTATCATGCTGATCGATCACCACAGCTTCGGGAGCATGGAGCATGGCTCTGGTCGCCACTTTGTCATCCCCGTCATAGCCATACCGGCACACGCCTGCCACCGTGGAGATAACACCGGAGCGACGATCGATACTGCGTACTCGATTACTGCCCTTGTCGACAAAAATAATGTCGCCCTTCCCATTCAGCGTGAGCCCGACGACATCATAGAGGCGAGCTTCGAGTGCAGGTTTTCCATCATCAAGATACATGGACATGTCCAGCCCATCCGAACAGACCGGCATGAGCCAGCCCTGGTCATCGCTGAAATCAATGCCGATGGCATCCCCTGAGAGCACGACCAAATTACGAGCAACGAGGGGTTGCTCACGGGCCTCGTCTTCTGACGTCCAGGTTCCGGCTACAGTCGTCACCATGCCGGTCCTGGGATCATATCGTCGGATTCTGTGCGCCTGGGTGTCGGCGATGTACATGACATCGTCGGAATCAAACGCGATAGCGGCAGGCCAGGTTAGATTGATTTCAAGGCCCGGACCATCCCCATTGAACCCATGCTGCCCGGTTCCGATGATTGTGGTGACGATACCGGTCTTATGGTCCACTTTTCGGATACGGTTACTACCTGAATCGCAAATAAAGAGGTCATTATTGGAATCAAACGCGACGTCGAGCGGTAAATAGAGCCCTGCTTCCGCACAGGGGCCTTCATCTCCGCTATAGCAGGTTTCACCGATGCCGGCGAAATTGTGGAGCGTTCCTTCCAGGAGGTTGACGCGCCGGATACGATCGGAACCGGACTCGGCAAAGTAGAGCCACCTCTCGTTCTTATCGAGTGCGGCATGATGGGGAAGAGGGATCCCGGACTTGACCGCCCGCTTCCCATCACCGGTGCTCCTAGCCTTACCATTTCCAGCAAAGGTTTCGATATAACCAATCGCGAGCTGCAGGTCGGTTTCCATCAGTCTGTGGCCCAATCCCGGCTGGTTAGCCGCGTGAAGCTGATTGAACCGGCGCCGCCTGCTGCTCCACAGGACCCGGTCCTTGCGCTGTGGCTGTCGAAGCTGATTGCTGTGGAACGGCTGCCATCTGCTGCTGAGCCCCTTGGGCTTCGGCTTCAATGGCATCCGCTTCATGGACGGACTTCTTGAAGCCCTTGATCGCCTTTCCGACTCCTTCCCCCAGCTGCGGCAACTTCCCCGCACCGAATATAAGAAGCACGATGGCAAGGATCAGGATCAACTCTGTAAAACCAAGACTTCCAAACATGGTATGTCCCTCCCTACGAGTGGGCGATCAGGATGCACTGCTTTCCTTAGCCCGTTTGGAGAACCGTTCCTTCAACCGCTTCCGGGCCTGTTCGGCCTGTTCGAACATCTTCGCCTTATCGTACACACTAATTAAGTTGTAGTAGGCAAGCGGTTCCTCGGGATTCTGTTCGACGGCTTCTTCCATGACCTTGATGGCGAGATCCGTCTTCTTGTGATTGAGAGCCAACTCCATCAGTTTGAAACTACCCTCGAGATGTTTGGGGTCCAGTTCGAGGCTGCGAAGATAGCACTGGATGGCCATGTCTATCGTATTGTAATCAGTCACCTCTGGATTATCGAGTTCCACATATACCCCAGCAAGATTATACCAAGTCATGGGATCGTCAGGCGTAATCTCCACCAGGCGCTCATAATACTCCTTGGCTTCCATGAACTTTTTCTTGTCGGCATACACCCGTCCAAGATTGAAGAGAGCCAGGACATCATGGGGGAATACTTCGAGCGCATGCTTAAACTCGGCCTCTGCTTCATCCGTCATGGCCTTGGTCGCGTAGATCGTCCCCAAATTCGAATAGTACATTGCAAGGGATCGATTCATTTCTGTGCGGAGGCCCTCCGCCATTTCGATCGATTTCTTGACTTCTACCAGTGCGTCATCCATCCGGCCTTTGCTGAAATACAATTCGCCTAGCCGGCAGCGGGCCTGGAAATCATCGGGCTCGGCGGCCAGGAGTTTCTCAATCTCGGTGATTTCTTCGTCGGGGCTCAACGGCTGATCGCCGGGATCGACGATGGTACGGCTTTGGTCGGCGGGAGAAACAGTCGGTTCAGTCATGTGATTCCCACTCCTCAAAAGATCTGTTAAATATGCTCTCCTACCAATGAATCCTGTCGGCCTGCCATGGATGCATTCGCCGCCGGTGCGGAATGCGTCGCATCACGACGATACCGGTCCATAGTCAACAGCATGGCACCGAGCACGACCATAAGCGTCAAATTCGAATACAGGAGCGCATAGCCTGCAATAAACATCAATCCGAGCCCATAGCCGGCGAGTCGCCCCATGGTGAGCAACTTAATGACCGTGTAGGACCAGCACAACAAGCCTGCCATGTAGATCGCAAAAGGCATGAAAAACGTGTAACCCATACCGAATTGAAAAATCCACCCGATGCCGTCTGCCGCTTTACGAATGTTACCTGCCATTCCGGCATCATACCGATGGAGCAGATAGTCCAAAAACAACATCAGCGTAAACGTGGATATGGAGATTACCCAAAACCAGATAGCGCGCCGGCGTTGCCGAAGATTCTTTGTCCGAAATGAGACGCCACGCCCATAAGCCCACATGACCAGGATGCTCGACAAGACCAACAGCGCTTCACCCCCGCGATGGGCCTCATAGACGAGTGGCGGGGCCGCGACGGTTCCGATGAAGCTATAGATGGTGGAGACAATCTGGTAATACAACCAGCCTCCGATTCCGAGGAGATAGGTGATACCCATGGCCCGATGCGACCATTCGGTATGGGCCGAGAGGTATTCCACCATCAGGCAGGTGAGCACCACTAAAGCCACAAAATTGTAGATTGCGGATCCAAGAAACGCAGGCGGAATCAATAAGAAACCCACCGTGAGAAGGAGGAGAAGCGCAAGGCAGGGAATAATAATCAGGTTCAACCCCGTAAAGCCGCGACTGGCTAGGCGATTGATCCCTGCTACCCCCAGAGCAAGAAAGAGCAGAATCGCGACGACATTAAGCAACCATTGTCCGATCTGTGTCAGTGCCGTGAAGGTCGGGACAATCCACTCATGCTCCTGCGCCAGCTTGCTGAGATGCATGCCCAAGCGAGACACAAGCCGATACAGGATCAATTCCGAAAAGGAAACAATCAGGACAAGTTTTACCGTGTACTGAAACAGAAGGGATTGATCGCAGAGCTTCCCCGTAGTCCGGTCAATGGTCTGGCTCGTGGCAATCATGTTGCTCACCCGTGAGGAAACCGGAACCGCTGCTGGCCGCAGAAAAATAGGATCAAGATTCTGCAATACACGCTCATCACGACCCCGCCGGCTGCGGCACACCCACTCCCTGAGCCTTCGCTCGTGCAATGTACAAGAGGCCATCCGCCATCGAGTAATTGAACGGGAGTTCGCACACAACTTCGCTGACTTTTTCGTAAACCAGCTGATAGAGGCGCTCCGCTTCGTCCGGTGTCATGCCCTCCGACACTTCGTAGAAAAAACCCAGGCTCAAATCTTCTGCTGATGGACGCATAATGCGCCTGATTCCATAGCTGCCCGGATCGCTCATAATCGGGGCCTCCTTTTCCAAATCGAAGAGGCAGGGCTGGCAAGAAAATCCATATGATCTGTGAAGCCGCTGGTTCTCCACGACAAAATTCATTGTCTCCAGGGCTTCTTCTTCCTTCTCAGTCGGGAACCCCACAATGATATAACAATGCACTGCAATTCCAAGATCGACACAATCATCGGAAATACGACGAACCCACTCCTGCTTGATCCCCTTCTGCATCACGTCCATCACACGCTGATTGAAGGACTCCAGTCCAAACACAATCTTCAGGCAGCCGGCATCGCGCATCAACGCCAGGAGGTCACGGGTAAGATGTTTCTCGAAGCGCATCTCACAGGTCCATTTGATGTCCAATTTCTTGTCAATAATCTGCTGACACAATCGTTTGGTCGGTGATAAGGCGAAACATTCGTCCGTGAAGAAGAATCGCTGCGCCCCGTATCGCTGTTTAAGCCATTCCAATTCCTCGATGGTCCGTCCCGGCTCTTTCTGCCTGAAGTTTTGGTGGTCCAGAGTAAGAGCACAAAACGCACAATCCTTGTAATAGCACCCCCGTGAAAACTGCACAGGCAACACCGGCTCCGGAGCCAGATAAAGACCGAGCGGAAAACCGTCGTAGTTGGGGGCCGGCAACTGGTTGATATTTTCAGAATAAAACGGCTGGTTGACCGTAATCTTCCCGTTCTGGCGATAAATCAAGTTCGGGACTTTGCCGAAATCTTTCTTACCGGCCAATTGATTGACGAGCTCGAGCAATGCAGTTTCGCCCTCGAATACGATAATATCATCGGTCAGATCGAACAGGCTCGGGCAACGACGCAGATTATCGACCAATCGGGTGAAGATACTGCCGCCGATGGTGAGATGGATGTTGGGGGCGGCCTCCTTGATCAGACGGCATAGTGTCAAGCCAGGAATAATCTGAGAGGTCGCTGTAATCGACACTCCAATCATGTCCGGCTGGTCGCCGACGATCGACTGAATGAAGTATTGACGGAAGAGCTGAATGTAGGGATTCTGAGCTTCATCCCTGATGATCTTCATCAGGTCTTTAGATGCATAGATGGAACAATTGCCGAACTGATTATCAACGACCGTTAGCCGGGTCGGGAAATAGAGAGTGGAGAGCACTTCCAGCCACTTATCAATAAGGAAAAGACTTTCCTTGTAGGATTCAAGGTCGTAAAAGCCTTCTCCCCTGAGGGTCTCCTTGGCCGGTTCAATTCTATCGATGAGGTAGGAGAATCGATCCAGCGACTCCACCACTCTGGCCAAATGTTCGGCACTTCCCGGTCCGGTTTCTCCTGTTCGTTCCCGCTCAAGTACGCGCTGTTTATCGACCAACTCCTGATATAGCCCTGCCCCATAGGACCGGGTCAGCAACCTATCTAAGAGCTCAATCCCAAGATCTCGCTGAGAAACGTTACTGATTCCACCCTGGGATAAAAACCCCTTCAATGATGGGAGGCTGAGATAGGGCTGTGACGGATGCCACGTTGGAGGAAAAAGCAGTGAAACATTCATGCTAAATCTCCGACCAACTTGGAGAAACGAATAAGAAGATTCCTCAATATAATAGAAGCTTTTTTATACACTCCGCCAACTGTCAAATGCAACTATCGAAAGCTCTCTTAATCAGTAAACCGTAGGTATGCTGACTGAGAAGAGGGACCCCTCCGCATGAGGCATGGATACGAAATTCAGTGGAGAGCTAAACATAGAGGGCAGGGGCTCGATTGTCTCAGGATGATGCTCTACGCCTCACAAAAGAGAAACCCCATCCCGGCATGACGCCGAATTGGGGTTTCTCCTTCTACTATCACTCGCGCCCTACGAGGTACGAGAATTTTTATCCGCGACTGGTTTCCTTCTAAAGCTTTAGGGTAAACCAGGTAGAGAGCGCCTTCATGCCGTTACGTTCGATGTTATTACCGTCCCAAACTGCAAACGCGATCGGCACTGACATTCCAGCCTTGAACTGGGTGTCGTTGGCATCACCCGTTTCCAATGCACGCTTCACCACCACACGCCATGTTGGGCCTGTGTACCCACCACCCTTGACGGAGCCGGAGGGTTCCCATACCCCGTTTCCGATGACATCCTGATGCGCTTGCGTCGTGAGAGTGCTGAAACCATTGGCATTCAGATCCTCAACCGAGCTCACACGCAAGGTTGGATCGGACATAATATTCCCCGACCAAATTCCAGGATTGAAGGGCCCAAGGCTGCGACCGATCCGGTCCGGGTAAGTCACACCGCCCGCCGGCTCTTCGAAATAGAAGTCCCAGAATATACTTGGGTATTGGTCATCCACATCCCAGATGCCTGCGCTATCCTTGCCGAGATCCTTTTGCCATTCCGCATTCCACCTCCAAATATTGGTCGTTCCGCCCGACTGACCCATACACTGGAAAGGTGGCGCTCCAGCCGTGTTAACCGGGAACATAACCGCTGCCTGATCCCGGAAATCCTGAGGACCGATAGCCGTATCGTTCTTGGTCTGGTCATTCCACTCTATTCGCAAACCGATCTCTTTGCCGTTAGTCATGGCTTTCACGAACACCGATTTCACAGAAATGTTCGGATGCATCGGCGTAGTGATCAGCTGTCCGCTCAACGGAACAATGACCCCGGGGACGCCTTCCCAAACCGGATTTGCGCCATCCATCGGAATTGCTCCCTTGATCATCTTTGCCGGAATTGTCACCGGCTGGCTGACTGCCAACGGCACCTGCCCGATCGTCAGCATAACGCCTACGATCAACGCAGAGAGAAGAATGCCAAACACCACACGCTTACTGTGTGTCTGCACCAAGCTCATGAGATACGCCTCCTCTCGATTGAACAATTATGGTTCATAGCGATCACAGGTCAATCCTTTCCGATCAGTATCATGATGACTGCCCAGGCCACGCCAAAGATCAACGAGGCGATGATAATGCCGACCCTCACACGGTTGTTCGTCGGCTGTAGCTCTTTGCCCATCCTTATACCCTTTCTTTCGATAAAAAGAAAGACCGCGGTTCCATGATCATAGCCGGAAACCAGGATATGGAAACCTTTATCGATAGGCAATCTTATGCAGTCCCCACCGGCCCTTCCTGCTCCTTGTCTTTCTCTTGGACCTTCTTGTCCAAAAATGAGTCTGCGCCAACTTCGTTCAGCAACAGGCTCAGTTCATTGCCCTGGTCCTGTGCGCCACACTCATAGGTCTGGCCTTCCGGCGCATTAAAGGTCGCCGGACGATAATCAGACTCTGAATAGGGTTGCGGAACGACGCCTAGGAATGAGGTTTCGAAATCCATCCACTCGGCCATCAGATCTGCCACATGCCGGTAGAAACCGGACGACGCCTTTCTGACCAACATCCGGCAAAATAGCGGAACCCACCGTCCGACATGATTTTTGACAAAATTTTTCTGCGCGTCGAGGACAATCTGGGTCTTGTCTGCTCCATCGTGACAGCGCGAATATGATTCTTTGTATGCCAGAAAATGCATAAACTCAAATTCGACGCTCAAATGGTCCAACCGCTCATGGATATCCTTGGACAGTTCCACCCCAAACGCACGATAGAATCCGGCAATATCGCCCATAACTTGCGATTGAGCAAATACGTGATCATTTCCAAAAAGCGTTTCGTAGGGAGGACAATCGAGGGTAATGACGTTACTGAACACTCGGCGGTGTTCTGCCTGCAGATCGCTGAGTTTCCAATTGACGCATTCTGACGCGACGATCTTCTCGATCTGATCGAGCTGGTTACGCAGCAATACCAGTTTGAGCTTGGCCCGTTCACCCCCAATGGCATCGAGCGCCTGATCTAACGCTTCAAGCGCCGCCCGCCCATCGTCGACGAACTCTCCACATTGCACATAGTCAAGAAACTCATCGTCTTCAGGATAGAGCAGGCTCCACGACACGAGCAGATAGATCTTGCTGCGGCTGAGGGCGCGTTCTACGGCCGGTGAATCCTTAATAGCCGGCGAAGTCGGAATTGCCCCCACCGCGACCGGGGAACCTGCTGACACTGGCTGTTTACTCGCCATATAAATCAGCTCCTCGGCTTACCCTGTTTCCATATCAACCGATTTGAGCGCAACCCATGGGGAGAGTCTTTGTATGTTAGGTATCGGCCCAGGACTTGTCAAGCTGCATATTTCCTTAAGGAAGAAGTAGTTTCTCTCCATATTTTCGCTCACGCAATCAGACATCTTTTAGCTGGTTACCAGAGCGACTGGGCCAACGATCTCATGGGTATCACTTGAATGGCTATGCGATCATTCACGGTCCGGCACACCTGCTCACACAGCCCACATCCAACGCAACGTTCAGTTGTCACCATGAGCTGCTGGCTATTAAAATCCATTGCTAACGCGCCAGTGGGACACTTCGACGCGCAGGCATGACACCCCTGCCCTGCTGTGCAGAGTCGGTGCAAAACACGCGCAAGACCCATTCGTATCTGCTCTCGTCCTGCAACAGGGAGCAGCGCTTCGGTGGCGCACGCCGCAATACAGGGCGTATCCTCGCACAGGAAACAAGGCATCTGATCCGCAAAAATCACCGGTGTTCCATTCACGGGATGGAAGGTAATTGATCCATACGGACAAACCTTGGCACAGTCACCGCACTTGGTGCATCGTTCTAAAAACAGCGCCTCGTCAGTTGCACCAGGGGGACGCAACCAATCCGTCCGCACCGGGGGTGAAGCCGATTGTTCCGGCACAACCGCTTGCGACTTAGCAAATTCCTGTGCGGCTTTGGCAACGGACACAACGGAATCTTTGAGGAAGTCGCGACGACCATATGACGGATCGGTAGCCACAGTCATGCACCGTTACATAACACCGTCGGCACGAAGCTTGTAGACCTCGACACAACGGTCGCAAGCCCCGAATTCAGTATCCCAGCCAGGGTGATTCTCCCGAATGAAATCGAGCACATAGGGCTCGAGCTTCTTGTCCATGTCCTCAATCCACGAGTAGGTCGGAAACCGGCACAGAGGACAGGGGAACCCCGGCATCAACATAACTTTGTTTTCTGTTTCTGGAACCTCCCCCCCCTCAACATCCACAGCCCGATCCATCACGCGCAGTGTGTCCGAAGCCATTTCGATCAATTCCGAGTGGGTGAAGAAACTCGTCTGCCACAACCCTTCGAACACCGATTTCAATTGTGGCGCGGGAATCTTCCGATACCAGGAGCGGAATTCTTTAAACCGGTCTTCCTTCCTCAGCATCGGCTCCTTGCCTACTGCCGTCAGCCGGCTGTCCACGGTAAGACTCCACAAGATGCGATACCGATGGAGAATGAGTGTTTCTTCGCCGGGATTTTGCCCGACCTTCGTATCCGGATCATACCCAAAGGCCGGATCCAGCATGTCCGAAATATGAAACAACTCGTGGCGGCAATAGCGCGTGAGTGCCGGATCGTAGAACCGACGTGGAATGAGTTTAATCCCTATGCCTTTCAAGCCTTTTTCCTCGAACGCCCGAGCCATTTCGTGTTCGACAGATCCCCATTTCCTGAGAATATCGACGCCTTCTTGATCTTCTTTGAGTACCCCCTTGACGAGCACAATCCCGACCCGCTCTTTGAGTAATGGATATTCATTGAAGGCATCGCGAATGATATCAGAAAATCCCCATGTCCCGAACAGATACTGGTAGAGCTTCTTGAACTCGCTTTCACGATCGTCGAGCGTAAACTTCTCATAAATCGGGTCGGCCAGTTCGTGGAATTCTTTGTAATAGGTGGGGTCGCCTTCCCGTTCGGTCTTTTCGACGAAGGAGTCAATGACCTCTTGCAACAAGGCAGGCTGAAAACGAAGTTCCATACCAATCCTCTGGGCTCGTGCTAGCAAGCTGCGGGAAAGCTCGGTTTATATGACGATGTCATACTTCTTTAGCCCCAGGATGCTCAAAATGGCCGTCCAGCAAGGCCGCAGCGAGCGAAGAAGCGAAGGCGTATGCTTCGGTACGTTGAGCCCTGAGTGACTCGAGAAGGCCGCCGGCAGGACATTTTCAGCATGCTGCTAGCCTGCTTGACTTGATGACAAGGCTTCTCTTACGATCACCCCAGGCCGATCGTGATTATACTGGGTGAAACCACCCGTTAGCAATCAAGCCGATCCCAAGCAAGAGGATTCTCGAACATGGCCGATCAGACTCTTTCTCAACCTGCTCACGCTGCTTCCCCGCTGATACCATCAGCATCGGAATCTGGCCCCGGACCAGTCGATTTTCTCGAATATTGGAGGACAGGAGCTAGGGAGTTGACCACCTATCGAGGCCATTCACATGGAGTCTGGTCGATAGCCTTCGCACCGGATGGTTTAACCCTCGCCAGCGGCGGAGTCGACCGGCTCGTCCGCCTGTGGGACATTGAAACCGGGCGCCTCCTGCGCTCACTGAGGGGACACACAGCGGACATCCGATCCGTCATCTTCACGCCGGATGGTCAAACCTTGGCCACTGCGAGTGAAGACCGTACCATCCGACTCTGGAACCCGCACACCGGCGAGTCAAAAAAGCTCCTCTTCACACGTTATGATCACAATGTCGTCAGCCTTTCCCTCTCGCCCGATGGCCTGATGCTGGCTCGTGGCAGCCACAACAAGGACATCAAGATCTGGGAAATCACGACTGGAACTGAACTCATGACCCTCCTCGGTAAGGACCAGTATGACCACCATTGGTCTGTCTGCGTCGCCTTTTCGCCGGATGGCCTGCATCTCGCCAGCGGAACGGATATCGGTAAGATCAAGCTCTGGGAAGTGTTACCCAGCGGAGAGGAGAAGATCCTGCATAACGGACACTGGAAACAGGACGATGTCGATACGAGTGAAACGCGGGGTTACTTTATCGATGACGACGGCGGATTTCAAAAACAGATGGATTATTGGCTCGGCGCAATGGCCTTTACCCCCGATGGCAAACTCCTGATCACCGGAAGCCGGGACCAGACGATCAAATTATTCGATATGCCTCATATGGCCGAACAACGGACATTGAAAGGCCACACAGCCTGGGTACGCTCCCTCGTCATCACCCCGGACAGCAAAGTCCTCATCAGTTCCGGAGATGATCACACCATCCGCTTCTGGGACCTCTCAAATGGCCGCTGCTTCAGAACGCTAAAAACCCATTCCGCAGCCGTTCGCGGCCTTGCACTTTCGCCGGACGGAAGGAAACTGGCCAGTGCGTCATGGGACCGCACAGTAAAGCTCTGGGAAGGCGGAGCAGAGAGGGAGTGACGAGGTACCCTTCTTGCTCGCAGAACGCGCACGATAAGAATGTGCTCGTCCGATGCGCGCAGTAAAGGGCAGCCTCAGCCACTCCCTCTCAGAAATATAAATAGAATCGCAAGGCCCTGGTTGGACGCGCGCAGTTAGGGAACAACCAGGCCGCCCTAGAAAACCATTCCATCGGAATAAAAAATAGAAAGGCGACAGGCTTGGAAGCGGCCTGTCGCCTTTCCATTTTTTATTGGCTGAGATTTCCTAGCGGGGTGGCATACCCTGGAGCGTAATTCGCCGGAGGAACGGGGTGCCCATCGAGACTTTGCCAGGAAGGAAAGCGGAAACTGAGTACACGTTCTGCGAGCAAGAAGGACCTGGCCGCTACCGATCTTCCCTACTCTTCTTCGTCGCTAGCCTCTTCTCTCGCCGATGGAATCCCGTAGCGTTTGCACTTTTCCCACAGAGCCTTGCGCGACAACCCAAGTATTTTCGCGCCGGTTGTGCGGCTGCCATCTACTCGCTCGAGCACCGACACAATATATTCTTTCTCGAACTGTTCCCGAGCTGTCGCCAGCGAGGTCAGTGGGCATTCTTCGCGACGCTGCCCTGTCAACCCTTCGCTGCAGAACCCACAGGATTCTTGCGCGGTGCCACCGGTAAACGGACAGGACTGAAACCCGCACAGATCTGACGGTTGGATAGCTTCATGCTCTCGCCCGAGTGCCACTGCGCGCTCGACCATGTTCTCCAACTCCCGCACGTTCCCCGGGAACGAGTAACGTACGACCAGCTCCCGCGACTGTGAGGAAAATCCTTTCAATTGTTTGTTCATCTTAGTGGAGCAGGTCTTGAGCACGTGCTCGGCAATCATCATGATATCCTCCTGCCGTTGGCGCAACGGTGGAATGACAATCTGGACGACATTGAGCCGATAGAACAAATCTTCGCGGAACCGTCCTTGCGCGACCTCCTTCCGCAAATCTTTCTGAGTCGCACAGACCAGCCGGACATCGATATCGATCTTGTCGTTCCCCCCAACACGCTCAAACTGCCGTTCCTGAAGCACCCGCAACAGCTTCACCTGAATAACCGGTGAGATTTCACCGATTTCGTCCAAGAACAACGTGCCACGATGCGCCAACTCAAATCGACCTCTCCGCTGACGGAGCGCGCCGGTAAACGCGCCTTTCTCGTGGCCGAATAACTCGGCCTCGAGCAGCGTTTCCGGCAAGGCAGCGCAACTGACCTTGATCAGGGGCTGATGGTTGCGAGGACTGTTTTGGTGAATCGCATTCGCGACCAATTCCTTGCCGGTTCCACTTTCTCCAAGGATCAAAATCGTCGAGTCCGCCCCCGCCACCACTTTGATCTTGTCCAGCACCGCTCGCATGTGGTTGTTCGAACCGAGAATACCCCCGAAGCTAAACTTGTCCTCCAACGTTTCCTTGAGATCCTGATTCTCCCGCCGCAATGTAACCACACGACCAACCCGCTCGACGATCAATAGCAATTCGTCCATCTGGAACGGCTTCGTGATGTAATCGAAGGCACCGAACTTCATCGCTCCGACCGCCGTTTCCACCGACCCATGAGCGGTAATCACAACGATTTCTGTAGAAGACGACTGGTCCTTGGCGGCTCTGAGCACCGCAAGCCCGTCCGCACCGGGTAAGCGTAGATCGGTGATCACGAGATCGAACGGCCGCTGGCGGATGGCTTCAATGCCTTCCGTCCCGGATGCAGCTGCTTCGACGTCATGGCCGATTGCCTCCAATGCGTCGACCATCGAGAGCCGCATCAGCGGCTCGTCGTCGACCAGGAGAATTCTGAGCCCCTTCATGACACCTTCTCCAACAACGAACGTTCACGGGACACCGGAAGACATAGCGTAAAGGTCGTACCTTTCCCGACTTCGCTATCTACCAAAATCCTTCCTCCGTGGCGTTCGACAATGCCCAGACTGACCGACAAGCCAAGTCCGGTTCCTTCGCCTTCTCGATTGGTCGTAAAGAAGGGGTCGAAGATTCTTGGCAGGATCGCCGGTGGAATGCCCGATCCCGTATCACGCACCTCGATAAGGCAGACCCCTTCGGCTACGGATGTTCGGATTGTCAGCGTGCCTCCGTCTGTCATCGCTTGCACCGCATTCAATACGAGGTTCATCAGCACCTGCTCAATCATGTGCCGATCAACCATGATAGTCGGCAACCCCTGACCGAATCCTGTCTCCAACAGGATTCGCTTCGTAGCAAAGAGATGGGTGGTCAGGGCCAACACCTGATTGACAACCTGGTTGATGTCCGTCAGCGCGAACTCCGGCACATGCTGCTGGGAGAAATCGAGGAGCTGCCGAACGATCTTCTGCACCCGCCTCACGCCTTCTTCCATCGATAGCCGATATTCTTCTTGCCGGCCCGGCGACAATGCACCCTTCCGTAGGTTGTAGAGGCAGTTAAGGATGCCTCCGAGGGGATTGTTGATTTCGTGAGCCACCCCGGCAGCGAGCCGTCCGATCGAGGCCAGCTTCTCAGAATTCCTGATTTGTTCCTCCAGTTTCTTGGTCTCGGTCATGTCGCGAGCAATGCCCATCAAGCCAAGGATCACCCCCTCGGCCCCATACAACGGAGACACACTGACCATCACGGCCCTCGGCTCCCCTGTGCGAGTCACTATTTCGACTTCATAGACCTGCTTTGCATTGATATCCAACGTGCTCTTGAGACGTTTTCCCCGGTGACGCTTAGAAAGAAGGGCAAGGTACGGACGCCCAACCAGATCGTCTTTCCGGTAACCCCATGCTTCGATCTTGCTATTGACATAAGTAAATTGCTGCTCGGTATCGAGCGTGTAAATGACATCGTTGGCATTTTCCAACAGACTTTCAAGATACTGCTTCGTATCTTCGATTTCCCGTGTGCGCTCTCGAACCTTATCCTCCAACTCTTCCCGATAGGCCTCCAGCTGCCGCTCGAGCCGTTTTCTATCGGTAATGTCCCGCAACTGCACCATCACTGACAATTGCTCAGCCACTCCGACTCGGATCAAATCCATTTCAGCCTGAGTTTCCCGTCCGTCGGCATGGCGCACGACGATCTCTTGGGTGGGCACTTTTCTCTTTCCGGAAATAGTATCGCTCAGCCACCCGCGCAATGAATCATGATAGGCTGAGAGAACGACCTCGAACAGACTGCTGCCGACCACGTTCGCCTCTGCATAACCCAGCGCCTGCTCCTCCCGTTTGTTAACCGCGACGATCATACTGCTCGAATTCACCATAAAGACGGAGTCCGCCACCAAGTCGAACAACGCCTTGTATCGTTCCTGCGATGCCACGAGCTGTTGCGTCCGCTCAGAAACAGCCTGCTCGAGCTCTGTTGTGTACTCTTGGACTCGTCGTTCGAGCTGGTGTCGATCGGTTACGTCTCGCACAAATGCACGCGAGTGCACCAGCCCTCCCCGCTCTTGGTCGATCAGCGCGGTCGCATGAATTTCCACGTCGATTGTTTGGCCGTCCTTGGTCAGAAACACCGTCTCCATCGAACTGCGCCCTTGCGCCACTAACCGTTCCAGATATTGCAATACCAGTGGCTCCTGGCCGCGCGGCACGAGATCCCAGAGCTTCATCGCCAGCATCTCATCGAGGGTATACTTCAGCTTTTCGAGCCCCGTCTTGTTCACGTGGACGAATCGGCCATTCCGGTTCAATTGATAGATCATCTCTGGAGAATGCTCGATCAAATCGCGGTACTTTTCTTCAAGGCGGCGCACATCCACCACGCGCTGTTCAATCTGCCCGAACGATCGTTGTAGATTCGTCGCCATCTGGTTGAATGCATCGGCAAGTCCTTCAATCTCATCGCCGGTTTTCAGCTCCAATCGCTGGTCCAATCGTCCGCTTCCAATTTCGCGCACCCCGTCATGTAACAACTGAATGGGGCGGGCGATCCGACGCGCGACAATTATTCCCGTTCCCCACAGCACAGCGAGGACGAGCAATCCATAGAGCAGCACTTTCGCTACGAGTTCGGCGAGTGGTGCATAGGTCTCCTTGGGATCCTGCCGCACCACGGTGATCCACTGGTGTCCGCCCAGGCTTCCGGGAGCCAAGGTCTCCCCGAATCGGACAGGGGCGAATCCGATCAAGGCATCCTTGCTGCCATGTGAGTCGTCCACCGCAACAGTCCAGCCGGCTTGCGCTCCCACAAGGGTGCTGATGGTCTCGGCTCTTACCGTATGCGCTTCCGGGGGCAGGACCGGACAAATCACAGGAACACCTTCAGAACTGAATAACATCGCATGGCCGGTTGCCCCGATGGTGACCTCGCCGATTGCGTGGAAGATGGTGTCTCGACGTAACAGGATAGTCACCGCCCCGATTACCGTCCCTTTTGTATCATCCAGGATGGGCGCTGCTACCACGATCACATGAGTCCCGAATGCGGGATCAAAAGCGATCTCGCCCACATAGCCCTTGAGACTCCCCCCCCTCACCACCGCCTGCCACCATGGCGCCTTTCCGTAAAAATACTCCACTTGCGGAATGGAACTGACGACCAGCGCTCCCTGCTGATCAGTTACCAGAATCCCGACATAATCCGCTTTGCGGATATCGTGCCACCGGATGAGGTAGTTCGTCACGATGCGATTGATGAAGAGGGGAAACTGGCTTTGCTTATCCCGTTCACGCCACCGTTGCTGCCAATCTTTGATCATGCGCTGGATGCTGTTCGCGTCCTTTCCCTCGTACGTGCGATTCGCTTCAGTGACGGAGGTATGGAGAAAGGGGGTGGTGGCAAGTTGTTGAGCCTCGTTCATCCCCCGACTGATCTGCATCTCGATGCGGCGAGCGGCTTCGACGGCGGCTTCCTTGAAATTGACCCCGGTCATGTCGCGAAGCGCGCGCCGCTCCTCGACATAGGTGATGGCAAGCAGCAGGGTGAGGGGAAGAAGTCCGACCAGCACGATGGCTGTGATGATCTTTCGCTGGAGACTGTGAGACCGACTCCAGAGGTTCATGGGTGTGCCCTACAACCCATAATGCATGAAGCGTCTCGTGAAGCATCCAAACGGGTGCTTCGAGACGAGCGACGAAAACGACGCTTCACGAAGCAGTGGGGGGACTCATCCGGGTCATCCCTCCCCCTGCCGGCAGACTTCTCAACAGCCTGCTAACTCCGTTTCAACATTCTCCCAGATGCGCCAGGCCAAAGCAGCAGCAACGGACTCGCGACAAAGACCGACGAATAGGTGCCGAAGACGACCCCCCATAGAAGCGCGAGAGAAAAATCGTGCAACACCTCTCCGCCGGCCAGGGCCAGAGGAATCAGTACCAACACGACGGTCAAACTCGTGACGATTGTACGGCTCAAGACTTGGTTGACCGCATTGTTGATGATTGTCTCTTCGCTCTCCCGCCGCCGCATCCGGAGATTTTCCCTGATACGGTCGAATACGACGACCGTATCCGTCATCGAATAGCCCGCTAAGGTAAGCAACGCCGTCACCACAAGCAGGGTAATTTCTTTATCCAGGATATAAAAAGCCCCCAACACCGCCAACACATCGTGGAAGGTGGCCAGGGCTGCAGCAATGCCGAAGCGAAGCTCGAACCGGGCTGCCACATAGAGAATGATTCCAGCGAAGGAAATGAGGACTGCAATAAGGGCATCCTCCTGAAGCTTTTTCCCGATGGTCGGCCCGATTTCTGTACTGGAATCAACCACAAAACGGTTCGAAGGAAACTCCTTCGCAAAAACCGCTACGACGCGATCCGCGACCTTCTCTTCTATTGTCGTCGACGCCTTCAGGCGGATCAGAAGTTTGTTTTCCTGTCCGAATTCTTGCAGCTCCGCGTTCTCCAGACCGTTCGCCTCTAGGATTTTTCTCGCTTCGTCAATCCGGATTGCCTGGTCGAACTTCAACTGCACCGCGGTCCCGCCCGAAAAATCGATGCCGAGGTTTGCTGTCCCCCGAGAAATCTGCACGATCGCCACAATCCCCAACACCGCCATAATGCCGGAAAACGCAAAGGCCAAATAACGCTTTCCCATAAAATCGAAATTCGTTTTTCCGAGAATTTCTAACATGCCTGCTCCTTCGACCTAGATGCTTAACCGATCTACTTTCTGTCGTTGATTCAAGAGATCGAAAATGACCTTGGTGCCGATCAGGGCCGTAAACAGATTAATCCCGATCCCGAGACACAGCGTCACGGCAAATCCTTTGATAGGTCCGGTGCCAAAGAGAAACAGCGCGACCCCTGTAATCAAGGTGGTCACGTGAGAGTCAACGATCGTCAGCAACGCCTTGTCGTAGCCTCCATTCACCGCCAGCCTGACTCCTTTTCCTGAGCGCAGCTCTTCCCGAATACGCTCGAAGATGAGCACGTTCGAATCGACACCCATCCCGATCGTAAGCACGATTCCCGCAATCCCGGGCAGGGTCAGTGTCGCGTTCAAGGCAGACAGGGCGCCGATCAAACACAGAAGATTGAGTACCAGCGCAAAGTCTGCGATCACCCCGGACAGGCGATAATACACAATCATGAACACAACCACCAAGGCGCCGGCAAAAAGCGTAGCCTGCACACCCTTTTCTATCGAATCCTTCCCCAGCGACGGTCCGACCGTGAGGTCTTGAATGATCTTGAGGGGAGCAGGCAGAGCGCCGGCCCGAAGCACGATGGCCAAGTCGTTCGCCTCCTGCATCGAAAATGTCCCGGTAATTTGTGCGCGCCCCCCTGCAATGCGATCCTGAATCACCGGTGCTGAGTAGACTGTGTTGTCGAGCACAACCGCCATTCGCTTCTTGATGTTGTCGCCCGTAATCCGTTCGAATTCTTGGCCGCCTTTGGAGTCAAACGTCATCGACACGTAGGGCGCATTGAATTGATCGATCGAAACCTGGGCATCGCTCAAGACATCGCCGGTCAACATCACCCGTTTTTTCACAAGGTAGGGCACCCGATATTCCCTGCCTGTGTCTTTCTCAACTCCCCGTTCGAAGAGGATCTCGTCGCCGATCGGGAGCTTCGCCTCAAACTGCCTCAGAATTTCCGCCTCGCTGTCTTTCGGAACTCTGGCCGGCAGATCGAGCTTCGGCTGGTTGTCCTCGTCGAGCATCTTAAATTCAAGTAATGCCGTCTCCTTGATCAGATCTCTGGCGCGCTTGGGCTCTTTGACCCCGGGCAACTGCACCACGATCTGTTTCAATCCCTGCCGTTGCACGATCGGTTCTGCCACGCCAAACTGGTCGATGCGGTTCCGGATCGTTTCCAGTGCTTGGTTGATTGCGGAGTCCTTGATCCGCTTCGCCTCGCTCTCCCGCAGTTCCCACACCACTCGGTTCGCGGGTCCGGTAGCCTCCGGCTCGCTGAAGATCGGGTAGTCGTTGATCAGCTTCTGGATCTGCGCCTTGAGCTCGGCATTTTGAAACTGGATCGTGATCTGGGTCGGTCCTGTCCGCGAGGCCGACTCAACGGGAATCTTCTTATCGGTCAGCAAATCTTGCAGCGAGACAACCACTCGATCGACTGCGATCTCAATAGCCCGATCTTCGTCCACTTCCAGGACAAGGTGAATCCCGCCCTGAAGATCCAAACCTAGAGTGATGCCTTTGCTCGGCATCACCTTCTTCAGCCAGCCTGGCAATGCCTGATAGAAGGGCTGATACGAGGGGATAAAGAAGATCACCGACGCCATGATGACCAAAACCAGCAATGCTAACCGCCCACCCACTTTTTTCATTTCTTCTGTAACCCCTTTATCGCTCGCAGTCTACGAATCCTTTTCCTTGTCGTCGTCTTCGCCGCCGCGCAATCGGGCAATCTGGTCTCGTTGTATCCGAATCTTTGCCGAATCGGCGATCTGCAGCGTCACTGTCTCCTTCCCAAGATTTGCCACGGTGCCCCAGATACCGGAAGCCGTGACGACCTTGTCCCCCTTCTTCAAGGCCTCCCTTAACTCCTTCTGCTGTTTCGCGCGCTTCTGTTGCGGCATGATGACCAGGAAATAGAAGATGACAAAGATCAGTGCGAACGGGAGGAGGGAAAGGATCGTACTGTACGTTGAGCTTGCATTCCCTCCAGCAGCAGCCCCCTGAGCCCATGCGATCGATTGCATGACCATGCGAACTCCTCCTCGACCTGGTTAATCCCGTCCGGGACGTTGCCGACGATGATCATCCTCAGCTATTGATACGGCTGAGTCATCTGATGCACCTCGGTCTCGGGAGCGGTAAAACTCTTCCCGAAACGACCGTAACGTCCCCTGAGCGATCGCTGACCGTACCTGACCCATCAGATCAGCAAAATACCAGAGATTGTGAATGGTGTTCAGTCTCGACGACAGCATTTCTTTGACTTGGAAAAGATGGTGCAGATAGGCGCGGGAATAGCGGGAACAGACCGGGCAGCCACAAGTCGGATCGATCGGCTGTTCATCTCGTATATACCGCGCCTGCTTGATCACCACACGCCCGAAACTCGTAAAGAGGGAGCCGGTCCGTCCATGCCGCGAAGGTACGACGCAATCGAACAGGTCTATTCCACGGGCTGCGCCTTCAATCAAATCCTCGGGCATCCCGACACCCATCAAATATCGCGGTTTCGAAGCCGGCAGTTCCGGCACCGTCACATCCAACATGGCGTACATTTCAGCCTTCGATTCTCCCACTGAAAGGCCCCCAACCGCATAGCCCTCGAACCCTAGCCCGACAAGATCACGGGCTGAAGTGACACGGAGATCTGCCTCCAAGCCTCCCTGCACAATCCCAAAAAGGGCCTGATCCGTACGCCGCCGACTGGCCTGACAGCGTTCTGCCCACCGGGTGGTGCGTCGCACGGCATCGTGCACTGTCTCTCTCTTGGCCGGCAACGCCACGCAGTGATCGAACGCCATCATGATATCTGCCCCCAGGGCTTCTTCAACTTCGATGGCTGTCTCCGGCGTAATGAAATGCGTGGACCCATCTAGATGCGACTGAAAACTCACGCCCTCGTCCGTCACATTGCACAATTTGGCAAGGCTGAAAATCTGAAACCCGCCGCTGTCCGTCAGGATGGCTCCCGGCCATCCGGTAAACCGGTGTAATCCTCCCATTTCAGCGACGATCTTGTGCCCGGGCCGAAGATAGAAGTGGTAGGCGTTGTTCAGCATGAGACGAAAGCCGAGCTGCTCCAGATCTGACGGGTCGACCCCCTTCACCGGCCCCAATGTTCCGACCGGCATGAATGCCGGCGTCTCGATCGCGCCATGAGCCGTGCTGAGGCTTCCCAATCGAGCACCAGTCTCACCCTTCCCCTGCAATAGTGAAAAGTCCACAATTCCTCGTGGCTGCTACATCTGATCCGGTGCGGAAATCCCGAGCACCGCGAGTCCATTGTTCAAGACCTGCTGAACTCCGCTCATGAGAGCCAACCTCGCAGCCGTGCGTTCCGGCGTTACCACCTCTTTCTGTACTCCCTCACCAGTGGTTAACCCCTCCGGTGTGACCGCCGTTAGATCTCGATCCGCGGCGGGCGGTAGAATCCGATGCTTGTTATAAAATGTGTGCAACAACCCGGCTAACTGCTGAAGATAATAGGTCATCCGGTGAGGCTCATAGGCCACCGCACTCGCCTGCAAAACCGAAGGATAGGCAGAGAGTTTCCGGATCACCCCTAATTCGTCAGGGTCTGTCAGCAGCGTCAGATCCGTCCCGCTCGGCAGCGGACAGGCGATGCCTCGTGCAGCCGCGACGCGCCAGAGGCTGGCGATTCTGGCATGGGCATACTGTACATAATAGACGGGATTGTCGGATGACCGCTGTTTCGCCAGGTCCAAGTCGAAATCGAGATGGGAATCGGAATCGCGCATCAGAAAAAAGAACTTGGCCGCATCAGCCCCGACTTCATCGATAACTTCCCGCATCGTAATAAATTCGCCGGCCCTCTTCGACATTTCCACTTTCTTCCCGCCACGCAACAAGTTCACCATCTGGACCAGCACGACCTGAAGTCGGTCTTTTGAATACCCATAGGCCTGCACGACGGCTTGCATGCGGGGAATGTAACCATGGTGATCCGCTCCCCAGACATCGATGAGGAGGTCATAGGCACGCCGCAGCTTATCCTGGTGATAGGCAATATCGGAGGCCAGGTACGTATACTCACCATCCTGTTTCTGCACAACCCGATCCTTCTCATCGCCGAAGGCCGAGGATCGGAACCACCAGGCACCTTCCTGCTCAAGCAAGAAACCTTTGGATTTCAATTCATCCAAGACCCGCTGGACGGCTCCTGAGTTCACAAGGGAAGCCTCGCTGAACCAGGACGTGAATTCGATCCCGAAAGATTTCAGATCTCTCCGAATCAAGTCCAGCAGTTCCTGATAGGCGAAGGCTCGGCAGCGTTCCTCGACCTCTTGAGCTGCACGCCCAGCCAGCTCAGCTCCGAGCTGTTGCTTCACTCGCTCCGCCACGGCAGTGATATAAGCCCCCCGATACCCCTCTGACGGAAACTCTCCAGGCCGGTTCGACAACTCCTCATAGCGGGCATAGACGGAGGCTCCTAAGAGTTTCATCTGCCGACCGGCGTCGTTGATATAGTACTCACTCACAACGTCATACCCGATCGCCTTCAGCAGATTTGCAACAGCCTGCCCGACCGCAGCGCCGCGTCCATGGCCCACATGCAATGGGCCAGTCGGGTTCGCACTCACGTACTCCACTAGCACACGACGTCGTTGCCCTATCTCAGCTCGCCCGTAGGCTGATCCTTGTGTCTCGATCTCCCTCAACACAGCATGCCAGACTATCGGTTTCACTGTGAGGTTAAGGAAGCCGGGTCTGACAATCTCGACCCGGTCGAAGAGCTGCTCCTGCTGAGCAAGATTGTCGACGATAATTTGGGCGATGTCGTGGGGAGCCTGCTGTTCGGACACTGCGAGAGACATAGCAACTGTCGAGGCTAGGTCTCCCCATTCAGGCCGTTTGGGAGGATCCAGACTCAATTGTGGCCAGGATTCTGTCTTCAGTTGGCCTTTTTTCTTGGCCTCATTGAGCGCTCCGAGAAGCGCACTGGCGACCTTTTCCTGCACAACCCCACTGGACAAGAAGGAACTCCTAAGTCCTTAGCAATGAAAGGGAAAACGAACTGGACACTTTAGCATTACAGGATAGTCAGTGACAAGACACCGGTTTGAATCCTCTCGCGACCGCTGCCGTTGTGAGGTGGGCAAGACAGAGTGCCACGAGATTGTCTCTCGATATCAGAAGACAAGGCTTTTCCCTGCACCGGCTCACCTCATCCCATGACTGGCAGCGACAGGGTGAGCCCTGCAACACAGTGACGTGGGTGCCACGGGGGGCCCACCGAACGGGATCAGTTGGCCCAAAGAAAACAATGGTGCGCAACCCCATCAACCCTGCCAAATGCGTGATTCCTGAGTCCTGCCCGACAAAAAGATCAGCATGTGCAAGTACACCAGCGACAGTCATGATATCGAGGCCTTTTAAGACAATCGGTTGATTCACACAGAACGGGAGAAGATACTCGACCGGTTCCCGATCCACCGGGCCTTCCAATATCACAGGAATCGCCCCGCAGTTTTGAACAACGCTTACGACGGTTGAAAGTATTTCCGGTGCCACGCACTTATGAGCGCTCCCACTCCCAGGATGAATCACAACAAGAGGCTCCCCCATCTTGATCCCTTGCTCTTCGAGGAATGCTCGCCCGAGCTGACAAACCGGCTCTGTCACAGCCAACAGGACATCCTGCTTGCTGTCAGACGGTACTTCATTGATCGCCTCAAGAAACCGGTCCCGTTGATGCCTCGCTTGAATCATGGATGAGAACGGGGACGTTACGATAACCTCTCGAACGCCGATTGCCTTGAGGGTCTCGGCTAACTTGCCATCCGGATCCTTCATCCAGCCGACGGCAAGGTCACACCGTTCAAGCCATTGATGTCTCTGGCTAGTCGGCTGTTCTATTCCGGCGAACAAGCTGGCACAGACCAGCCCCTGCACGGGAACCCACTCATCGATGATCCCGCACGCGATCAGTAATCTCGCGGCTCGGCCCTCCTCGTAAAGAACCAACCTATGGTTGGGAAAGCGAGCCCGTAACCGGATCATGGCGGGAACCGCTAGGAACACATCACCAAGACTACCGGGATGGATCATAATAATCGCTCGTACCATGGCGAATCCTATGATTGTCCTGAGGGTGGTGGTATCCGGCTCAGCTGCGCTTGCGCCGCAAGAAGATCCGCCGGTGTATTCACGTTCTGGAAGGAATGCCAGGAGGAATCGATGCTGAGCAGATCCGTTTCGGTTATATATTGCACTCGCAGGAATCTGTGCGATACCAGCTCCTGGATCTTGAGCTGCCGCGCCAGAATCATCTCTTCCATCGCTGGCAGGCTCCCCTTGCCATACAAGGCATGCATCGGGTGTAACCGGCCAGCAAGTCTTGCTATCACAATATCCCCAGTGGTCTTTCGACTCAAGAACTGCTCGATGACAGCCCGATCGAGAAACGGCATGTCGCATGCGACCACAAATATATACGGAGTCGTTGCCTGCATAAGCCCTGTGTAGATCCCTCCCAGACTGCCGCAATCTGACACGAGGTCTTTCAGAACCCGAGCATCGACATCGAGCGGCGGACTATCCTGCGCAATGACAACAAGTACTTCTTGAAAGGTTGTGTGGAGTACGTCCAGACCTCGTTCAAGAAGAGTCTGCTCTCCCACGACAAGGTTCTTTTTGTCTACTCCCATCCTTCGGCTTTTCCCCCCAGCCAGAAGGACACCGGTTACTTCTTTCTCCATGAGATCCCCATTTAAGGAACCAAAAAGAAAGAGGGGGTGGGTCACCCCACCCCCTCTTCATGCTCAAGAGGCTCTCCGTCAAATCAGCGTTAGAGGCTCTTTGCCTTCCGCTTATTCGATCGCCTGGTCAGCACCCAACCCTCCAGAAGAACCACGCCAGCTGCAATTACGATCGGGTAAATATAGGCCTCTCGCGGGGTCGGCGGCTCCAGGAAGGTGTAGTAGAAAGCCGATACCGCCATCTTTCGGCCTGCATCGCCATTGTGGCCATCCCAGGCGAAGAACACAGTTGGGATGTATTGCCCCATTTCGAAGAAGGTATCCGAGTCGTAATCCTGTTCTTTCTTGTCACCCAACGGACGCTGAATGATTACCGTCCATCGGCCATTTTTCCACTCTGAGTGGAGGACCTTGATGTTCTCTTCATAGTCAAACCGCTGTTCAAAGTCCTTATCCCATCCGGTACCCTTGAAGGCATGGAGCGAGCCATCGGCTTCCCACTTCACAATGTCCATGGGAAACTGTTCGTTGCTGCCAAACAAATACCGTGGCTTAATCGGCGCGGGCAGTTCTTTCCATTTTATGGCAGTTTCTATGGCAACTGCATCGTTATAGACCGTATAGTTGTTCTGATGCGCTGCAATAGAGCCCTCTTCTCCCGTCTTCGGGGCTTGTTCCTTGACATCGACATTGACCTCAGTAGGAGCCCAGGGCAATTTGGCTTCGGCTACACTCTTGGTCCTGTCATCCCACTGGAACATGAACACGACATATTTGTCATTGTAGAGCGACTTCACCCAGAGATCGTCGATCCTGTTAACAAAATTTCTTGGTTTGTGGGTAATCTGACCGCCCATCGCGACATAACGCCGCACCCGCTTCGTCCAGAGTTCATTTTCAGGGTCTGCGGGAATTTCTCCCTCGACCTTCCCTGAGGGAAGCACAAAGTTGATTTTGGGCTTGTCCGCCTGTGGGTCAATCGCTAGGGGTTTGCCATCGGCCTCCCGCTCACAGAGCGAGTTCACAAAGTTCGCAATGTGCCAACGCTCTTCAACGGTGGTGTTGTCGGCAAACGAGGGCATCGGAGTTCCGTTGACCCCGGTCGAAAACGTCCTGAAAATATTTTTGACATTGTAGGGGTCTTGCCGGCTGCCCCTGAAGTTCCAACACTTATGCCAATTGGCAGGCTGTATCGAAAAGCCCCAGTCATCTTTCAGGTTGAACGCATTCCCGTCACCACGGCCTTCCATGCCATGGCACTCAACGCACTTCTTCTCAACAATAAGCTCTGCCCCTTTTTTCAAACTCTCTTCTGACGCAGCAATTGGAGCCAGGTCAGCCAACTGTAACACGGTCTGGCTCTCAGACTTTGTGTCTGTAAATTTCCGATCTTTGACCAGCTGAGTCGTGACGAAGGACAAGACTTGAAGGCGCTGTTCCTCTGTCAAGATACCTTCCCATGACGGCATGGCAGAACCGGGTAAACCATGGGTCACAGTCGCGAACAGATCATTCTGTGCCTCAATAGGCTTTTTTGCGTCAAACAAGGGCAATTCGCCGCTCGCTGTGTGCCTGATCTTAAAAGTCCCTTGATTAAAATTTCGGGGACGAGGCCAGAGACGATCTGCACCAGGTCCATCACCGGCACCATCGACACCATGACACCAGACACATTTGGTAAAGTAGACCCGCTTTCCTCCTTCGATCATGTCCGCGGATGGTTCCGGCGCAAGCGTACCAGCCTTAAAGCCGGCTGGAAGCGAATCCGCTGCGAAGGCGAATCCTCCGGCACTCCCAGAGAACAAGATCATTCCAAAGGCAGCGATGGGCAACAGGCCCGCCTTTAGACTATTCGAATTCTTCATGGCTTCCCTCTTCCCTCATGTCGTCAATCAAAGGTGGCTAATCCCAAGTCCCCTAAGAACTAGTCCCAAGTCCTGGGGTAATATCCTGTGTGCCAGTATTCAAACAAGACGACTTTCCAGATTTCATCCACAGTCAAGTGCTGTTCCCACGGAGGCATGACAGAGGCCCAAGGGAATCCCTCGTTCGGTAAGCCAATCCCGCCCTTGGAGACACGCCAGAAGATGAAGGTCTCTTGCAATTGCGCAATCGTCCCTGGATCGGTGAAGTTTGCTGGAATCGGATTGAATGCGAAAGCATGGAGACCACGACCGTTCAAGTTATCGCCATGGCAGAAGTGGCAGTTCTGGAAGAAGATCTCCCCACCCTCGCGCACATATTTGAGGTACCCTTGCGCATCCTTGTCCCAGGGGTTGGCGTTTGGTTTCATCAAACGTCCCATACCCTGTTCCACAATGTTTGCATTACTAAACTCTTGATCGTATTTCCCTTCGGGGTTCACTCGGTAAGGGTTCTGCGACGTTTGAAGTGTGTAGGTCTTGCCATGCACCTTCGTGCTGGCTGGTGGGGCCGGATGCACCGTTCGTAACTCGATCGGCTCCTCTGATTTCGGGATCATCGCATTGTAAGAGAACCCTCCGATCAAAATCGGCAGAATAATCAAATAGGCATACCTCAGCAACCGGTTTCCCCCAGTCCTGGCATCCATGACATTCATAATCGGTTGCTTGAACTTCTTCCAATCTTCTTCGCTGGCGGAAACCCACATGAAGACAGCGACAAGCGAAACTGTCCCATACATCGCGCGCACGCTGAACGGAATCGGCGGATACACCCGAAATTTTAAATAGAGGAGAACAAACGCCCAACAACTGATTCCTTGCCAAAACCTGGGGAATGCCATCCCCATGGCCGACATCATGTAGCTGATCCCGGTAAACCCCGCTACGAACAGCGTCAGCTCCAAGATAACCTGAACTGGCATGTATCCTTCGATCAAGCGTACAGTGTCTGACGGAACGATCCCGACAATCATTCCGGCAAGCAGGAGTAGTCCTACCACCCCTATAAGTGCCCCCAGTGACATTATTGCTTTCATCGGTGAACTCCCATTGCTCGACAAAAGAGACGGTTGCCCATGATCATGAAGTTTTCGGTGGCGGCGCACCGGCTTTGACCTGCGACAGATAGTCGACGATCTTTTTCAAAGCGCCTGCGCTCAGCTTCGTCCCAAATTCCTTTGGCATCAGGTTGTCAGGAAATCCCTTCACCACATAGGTGCTGGGCGATACGATGGACTCCATGATGTACTCTTGCGTGTTATGCGCGGTCCCTTTATAGGCTGGATCCTTGAGTCGATTCGGTGCGTTCGTCCCCTCTTCAAGCAAGGGACCTTGCTTGCCGACCGCGCCAGGAATGCCGGGAATCGTATGGCACATGGCACAAGTCGCCTTGGAAAAAATCACGTCGATCGGCTCGGTTCCATCAACTAATAGCGAGCCTCCCGCACCTGCCGGCTTATCATCTTGTGCTTTGGGCCTATCAGCTTCGGGAATAAACTTTTCGTAGGACTTGATGATCTCATCGTATGACGGAGCATCAACCCCCTCGCGCACATACAACCAGGTATCGACAGCAGCTAACTCTGGAAGCGTCAACGATATCGGTGGCTTATGGATTGCGGGCATCGGGCTTGACTTATCGTTTGTTCCCTTGACGCCATAGCCAACCACGACATAGCAGCTCGGACATGCGTGGGACTCAGCGATATATTCCTGCCCATTTTCAGCAGTCCCGGCACCAGGGAACGCTTCCTTGTCATCAAATTCACGACCCTTCGGATTTCCCTTACTGTACTTTGGATCTTCCAACCGCTCTTTCCCCGCTCGTGCTGGAAGGCCCTGTAGATTGGGAGCACGCTCTCCGAGCATTCCCGTGTGGAACGCATGACAGAGAGGACATTGACCTTTGCCGACCGCACCCTGTTCCTTGTTCTTTCCAATCCCGCCGAAGATGATTTTTTCGCCTTCATCGGCGAGTTGCTGTGAGGTCATAGCTTCATACTGAAGCTTTTCTTCTTTCGGAGGGAACCCTCCTTCAACCTGCGGCAACCAATTCCCATAACCTGACAGGCCAGCTGCCACAAGGAACATGAAGCCACCGATCTTAAGGAGTGCGGCATGATTGGGGAAATAGATCCCCAACATAAAGCACATTGAGGTGATGAGGACTAAAGAGACCGGAAGCATCCGGTTCGCTTCATAGAAACTCCCCTTATAGTGTGCAATTGCCACTAACAGCAGGCAAGCGCCAAGCGTACCGATAAAGAGCTTGAACATCGCACTTTTCTTTGCCGCGGCGTCCTTACCCGACACGATGGAATACACGAATAGACCAGCGAGAAGTGCAAATAATGGCCAGCCTATTTTTAGAGCTTCTATGACCAGCTCTTTCACAGTAGTAACCTCCTGAGGTCTGAGTAAAGCAGCCAGGCTTTTTAAGCCGGCACTCCCCCAACCAAATTTCTATAGATGATTAGTGGCCTCCAGCGGGCTGCGGTGCGCCGCCTGGAACCCCTGCCTTCGCCTCAACTGGAGCCTTCTTCATCCCCAGGCTTCCCAGCCAGAAGACAAACAGGATACTCACCCAGAAGAACAGCACGTTGAATGAAATCATGTTTGCGGCAAAACCCACCGTATGTGTGTAGGCCCAGGGCGAGTTGTCACGCATGATCTCGTTCACGTGCCAGAACAATCGGACCGAAGAACGTATGTACCCCATCAACCCCATCATCCAGGTGAAGGCAGTTGCGAGCATGATCAAGGCATATTGCGATCGAACGGATATCTTGCCCCACTCGATCGCTCCCATCTGTTTGGCACCCTTCATCATGGCAGCGTTGAGCGGGAACATGAAGAAGAGACAGGACAAGGTGGTGGCAACTTGAGGCACTGACAAGCCGACTCGCACGTTTGCAGGGATATAGTACCCGTAAATCGCCAACCAGATAATGTTGACATATGCGCAGGCAAAGAAGACACCCATGAAGATATTACCGAACTTCGACCAGGATACGGTTGAGACTTTGTTTCCGCGCATGTACCACACGAAGCTCAAAATGGTCGTCGTGATAATGACGTTAATACCCCCATTTTTGGCCGACATAACTCCATAGTTTCCCAACACAGGATGTTGCTGACCACCCATCGCTTTGAGCTCAGCCGGAGTCATAACGATCGTGTGGGGAGTGATGAAGACCAGGTAACCGCAACAGAGGATGAACACGAGATACTTAATGTACCGCTGATACTTCTCAGCGCCGCGCATACGGCCAAGCGCCTGCCAGAGGTAGTAGTTCGTGCTCAAGAAAAGAATCCCGATCATGGTGGCTTGAATAATGAAGAGCCAGGCCAGGAGACCGCCCATGAGCGTGATCCCCATCTGTTGCCGGTAGGCATAGACTTCCCGCATCAACCAATACCCTGCAAAGGGTAAGGGGATCAGGAATGCCACGCCCAGCGCCATGGCGATATAACCCATCCAGTCATAATGCGCACGATCTTCGTCCGTTTTGGAGGCCAAGAACTTGTAGGCCGCGTAGGCTGCCACGACACCACCGCCGAAGGCCATATTCCCCAAAATACGATGCACATTGAGCGGATTCCAGAGGGCCGTATGAATGACGTGCCAAATGTTCCCCAGGAACCGGCCCTGTTCATCGACGCCGGCCGGTGACATCATGAAACCGATCCAGGAGTTCGCCAAGAACATGAGCAGGGTCCCGATCACATTCAAGACCACGGACATGCTCAAGTGAATATATTTGAGGAGCCCCTCCTTCATCTTGTCCCACCCGTAATAATAGATGTAGAGGGTTCCGCTCTCTGCGACAAACATCAGGGCATAAATATGCATGACCGGACGGAAGATACTGGATAAGTAACCAAAGAATGCGGGATACAACGTGAGGAAGGTGAAGATTAGAATACCGCCAAGAATTGCGGTCAACGAATAGGCCGTCAGGCTAATTTTGATGAAATCGTAGGCGAGCTGGTCGTACTTCTTCGCCATCGCCTTATCTTTCGTCACGACCCCCATAAACTCTATCACCATGCAGAAAATTGGGACCGCGAGCACGAAGCTCCCGTAGTACAGGTGCTGCTGGTTCGCGAACCAGAGCAACACACGGCTTTCAAAGTTGTACCGCGGATAATCCTTGGGACCGTCGACAGTCTTCGGGGCAGGAGCCCCAATCGCAAGTCCCTCCGTCTTGTAATAAACATCCCGCCCCTTCTCGTACTTCACCTCTCCTTCCTTTTTCACTGCATCAGGGGCATCAGCGCCTATAGCCAGTGAAGGAAGCGATACGGCGATAGGGAGCAGGAGAAGGCCGATCATCGCGGCAAGCGCCATGATCGAGAACAGCTTCTTCCCGGCTACACGTCCCATGAAATACCTCCTTGATGCATTCAGAAAAAAACTCATCTCATATTTCTCCATAAAACTTTTCGGAACAGCCGGACGCCACCTTCTACTTCCGGAATAAATACCAGAAGTCGAGCCCCTGAGAATCCATCAAGAAGTGGTCGACTGCGAGAAAGTATGCGACACAGATGACGAGAGATATTGCCCCGTAGATGATTGCACTTCCCATGACATCCTCTCCCCTAAACCTTGCAGGCGTATAAAAGATCCCGACGCAATGCGCCACGAATTAACAGGGGCATTGAATTCCGGCAAACCAATAGAAAAACCACAGGCCGAGGGCGCAGGTGATGTAGAAAATCATTTTGCCGATCGCGATTTTCAGATCGCTGTCCGGTGGTCTCGCTGGTGTTGCTGATGCGTCGCCCATTTCTATCTCCCTCTTCTTAGCGTCTTAGCGGTCCTATCGATTTCCTATCAAAATCAGCTTCAGTGTCTTTCTTGACAGTCAGAGACCCTTGTGTTATTCAAAATTCCCTACCGCACACGCAAGATCAGGGTAAACTCGATGAAACGTAACTCAAAAGTGTTCGATATTATAGTTTTGGTTGGCATGGTTGTCAATATCATTTTGGCTGTGTTCCTCATCCTCTACTACTTTGATTTCCTATAAATTTCGCGCATTTTCCATTCAGTCTTTCTCCAGCTTCCCCGCGGAAGTAGCACAACGAAATCCAATCGTTTCATCGCGAAAGTCCGGAACCATTTTGCTCCGGCTGGTGATGCGGATATCAGCTCCCGTGGTCGAATAGCCACCTCCTCGAAGTACCCGAAAAACACCATGATCTGGGCTGGGAGGGTTCTTTTCGGGAGCCTCTTCGAAGTATCGTTCTGCATACCAGTCGTTGACCCATTCCATCACGTTTCCCGCCCCATCCATGACACCATAAGGGCTCTTATCGGATTGAATTGTTCCGACAGAGGCAGAAACCTCATAGCCATCGTCTACCCTAGCCCAATTGGCTCCGTTAGGCTTCTCGACGTTTCCCCAAGGCCAGAGACGGCCATCCGGACCCCGCATGGCCTTCTCCCATTCTGCTTCAGTTGGCAGGCGTTTCCCCTTCCAGCTGCAGTAGGCTTCCGCATCCTCCCATGACACATAGACGACAGGTTGATTGACACCCTGCATCTTGCTCATATTCTTGGCATAGCGGGCTGGAGGACCAGATTTACGATGGCCCGTGGCATGCACAAACTGCTGGTATTGAAAGTTGGTCACTTCAAACTGATCGATGGCGAATGCGTCCAGCATCAAAGTCCGCTGCGGTTGCTCATCGAGCCCGCCTTGACTCGTTCCGCGGATAAAGGGGCCCGCGGGGATCATTACCATTTCCTCACGAACCGGCTCTTCCTGGGACTGCTTAGAGGAATCGGGCACCCCTGCCGGAATCGTTTCACCCGAGTCATCCGAAACTTTTTCAAAGGGGGTCAATATGCTGCCGCGGAGGATTCCCATAATAGGGATCGCGGCAAAGGCAAGAATAGCAATGAGAAACAGGACCTTGAATTTCGTTTCGAGCATCTCTGTTATGACGGCGCAGGGCTCTCGCCGGTCTCCACATCGCTCGCACAGCGAAACCCGATCGTGATGTCCGTTCGCCAATGCTTTGCGGCAAATCGCTTGGAAAGCCGGGCATTATGCTCAGTCTCTCGCCACGACCCTCCACGAACGACTTTCAGATCACTTGGTTCCGGCCCCTTCGGATCGCGATACGGTGCCTTCTGGTAATAGTGCTCATCATACGTATCCGCGACCCACTCCGCCACATTCCCAGTCATGTCATACACCCCATAGGGGCTTCGCCCTGTTTCGAAAGATCCAGGAGGCGCCAGATACCGAAATCCATCTTCACTCCCATCGACGTTCGCATTGGCACGGCCAGTTAAGAAAGTGTCGCCCCACGCATACTTCCGTTTACCCTCGCCACGACCGGCCTTTTCCCACTCCGCCTCCGTGGGAAGACGCTTCCCGGCCCACTTGCAATAGGCTGCTGCTTCCTCCCATGTCATGCTCATGGCGGCAAATTCAGGCCGGAGCAGTTTGGATTGATCGTCCTCGAAGACTTCGATCTTGGGCAGCTGCCTCTTGGTCATCTTGGCGAATCGGGCATATTCTTCTTGCGAGACCTCCTTCGCATCGATAAAAAACGCCTTAAGATACGTCTGACGTTCCGGCGCTTCATCCGGATCGCCATCTTTGCTACCCATGATGAAAGGGCCTTCCGGTATTTGCACCATCGTCCGGCCTTCATCGCCAATCTTCGTTTTATACATGGAATAATCCTGTGCCGTTGTGCTGATCGGCGCAGGACGAGCTTCGGTCTTGATTGAGGCGGCCAGTGCCTTTATTTGTTTCGCCTTGTAGGACTCATAGACCATCAGGCAGATCATCAGGAGGAAGGACCCAAAGACAAAGACGATTGAACCGATGAGTACTCCCTTCTTTTCCATATTGTCTCAGGCTCCCTCGCGGTTCTTCTTTGCCGCGCGCATGTCCAACAACATCGAGATCTGCACACCGAGAAATCCTCCCATGGCCGCACCGGCCCCGGCGCCCACGGATATTCTCTCCGGACCGGCAACAGCCCAGGCAAGCGCTCCACCCAGCAGCGTTCCGACCAGGATGCTCAACAGAAATCGCCGCCCCCGCATGAATCCGATGAACCCGCCGAGCACGAGCCCTGCTCCGCTCGTAAACGGCATGATGTCCCCACCCATGATGAGACCGATGAGCATCCCGACCGTTCCCATGACGACCACGCCGAGCAGGATGTCAATCACCTTTGAAGGCGCAACATGTTCCATGTCGGACTCGTCGATGCTAACGGCAGACTATGGCTCTAGCGTCCTGTGCTTGCAACCATTGAACCAAAATCGATTTCTACGCCGGGGCTGGCGACGATTGAAATACCCCAGGCTTTGGCAGCCGGCTCATGCTTGTGAATCCGTTTGAAGTCTTCGTAGACGTTCACTCGTTCTTCAAACCACTGATCGACATCTTTCGTGCCGCTCTGCACCACGATCTCCGAACCGCTGAACATGCCGCCCTCGGTAAAAGTACCTTCGGGCTTGGTGGCACTCCAGACATACTTCGTAAACACCGGTATGAACATCAGATCTACGTCCAGCGAAGCATAGATTGCCGCAACAGGTTCTGTGTCCGTCCTGGTCTTGTGCAAGCGCCACCGCCAGCTAAGAACTGGAAAGGCTTTCGGATCCCAATCGATCTTCTTTTTTTTGATCCTCTGCCCCGCATCCTTCGCCGCTAGAAAATTCACACCATCTTCTGTCTGAATCTTATAGGCATCCCGCCCTTTGGACTCGCTTCGTTGGCTTTCATTTTCCCAATTCATCGGAAATCCGTCCGCTTCTTTCGCCTGAAAATTCTCTAAGACTAAGGATTGACTCTGGGCCGAGACCGCCCCACCTATCAAAAAAGCTCCACATACCACGAGCCAGACAAGACATCGACGGATCATCGCCCCTCCACTCATGCCCCACCCCTTTCGATTTTATGCCTCTTGCGACGATGGCGGCGCCAGAGCCCTCGTGTTCTCTTCAGCCGACTCCTCTCCCATCGCAGGCGACTCTCCACGCCGGCACATCCAGAAAATAGTCAGCACCGCGCCCCAAAACACCATCATGTTGAGTGTCACCATCTTCGCAGCAAATGTGAAATCCGGCGTAAAGGACCAGGGAGAGACATCGGCCATCAGTTCACTCACATGCCATGCCAACCGTCCCGAGGAACGGATATAACCCATAAGACCCATGACCCATGAAAATGCAGCAGCCAATCCGAACAAGCCCACCATGCCTCTGAGAGAGATCTTGCCCCATTGGATCGGCCCATGAACCACCGCGCCTTTGAGCATCATGCGATTGATGATCGCCCCGATCACGAGGACCGTCAACGTGGTCGCAGCCTGTGGCGTTGACAAGCCGATGCGGAGTTTCGCCGGCAAATAGTACCCATAGACAGAAAGCCAAATAATATTAAGCGCCCCTAGGAGGAAGAGCGCGCCCATGAGGATGTTCCCTTTTTGGGCCCAAGGCACAACGATTGTTCTATTGGCACGACGGTAATAGAGAAAACTCATGGTGGTCACGAGAATCATGATGTTGATCGCGCCGTTCTTTGCAGACATCACTCCGTAGTTGCCGACCACGGGATGTTGCGCACCACCCATCGCCTTGACTTCACTGGCCGACATGAACACCGTGTGAGGGGTCAGCCAAATAACCAATGCCACCATGAACACGGTGAGCAGCATTTGATAATAGGGATGATAGCGTTCCCCGCCGCGAAGGCGAGCCATACTTTGCCAAATATAAAAGTTTATTCCGAGGAACAGGACACCGATCAAGAGGGCCTGTACTACAAAGAGCCAGGTCAGCAATCCCCCCATCATTGTCACACCCATGCTCTGGCTAAACGAGTACACCGATCGCATCAACCAGTAGCCGGCAAATGGCATCGGTAACAATGCGCAGACCATGACAAACAAAAAGACATGCCCGACCCAATCGAAGTAGGCCCGCTCCTTCTCGGTCTTGCTGGTGAAAAACCGATAGCACGCATAGGCCAATACCACCGCGCCCCCCGACATGATGTCAGCCAGAAATCGATGGACGTTCAATGGATTCCACAGAGCCGAATGGAGTAAATGCCATCCATTCCCTAGAAACCTGCCCTGCGCATCGACACCGGACGGAGCCATCATGAAGGCCGACCAGGCATTTGCTGACAGCAGGAGAGCCGTGCCGAACACGTTAGTCAGCAAGCCGATCGACGCGTGCCCCCATTTCAAGGCCGGGGTGGCCATCCGGTCCCAGCTATAGTAATAGACGACCAGCAGCAGCGACACTCCGACAAACACGACTGCATAGACCGGCATGAAGGATTTAAATGTCCCACCCATATACTGCATGAAGCTGGGGTAGAAATAGAGAAACATCCCCAGCATGAGGCCTCCGATTACGGCAGTGGCCGAGAGGGCAAGGAGGGCAACTTTAGCCAAATCGCGGGCGAGACCATCGTAGCGAAGGGTGAGTGCGGGCTTTCTGCTACTGAGCCCCAGAAATTCCAGCAATACACAAAAAATCGGCAGAGCAAGAACAAACCCCCCGAAATATGTGTGCTGTTGCGTGATGAACCACACAAGCAATCGGCTGTCGAATGATCCGATGCGCGAGTAGACAGTTTCCTCAGGAGAAGGAGCCGGCGGTCCTTCTGGAGTCCCCGGTGTCTTGAAATACAGATCGGTGCTGGTCTCGGCAAAGGATTGGCTGTATGAGCCCCCATCGATCACCAAAGCCGAGAGAATGGCGAGCAGCAGGACGAGATAACCGAAGACTCTGTAAGCCTGCCTCTTCATCACCATGGACCTATACTTTCGAGCCGGAGACAGAGCCTGTACCAGCGCCGGCTGATGCTGAAATCCCTGTCGCCGGTGATTTGCCGAGAATTCCCATGACGAAGGGGCATCTGAGCAGCGCGCTTGACATCGTGTGCCCCTGTTGCTCTTCTATGTGCCGGCGAAATCCAAGATAGTAACAATAGAGCGCCATCATACCGGTCACGAATCCACCGGAAGCCATCGCATAGGCTGTGGGAATTCCCGGTTGCCTCAATAGAAAAATCACACAGCCCGCAGCAACCAGATAGTAGGTCGCGGCAAAGGAAAGCCCTGGCCACCACCAATACTTGAGTAATTCGCCGGTTTTTGTCCGTACGAGTCCTTGAATCCATGATGCCTGCGGGCGGAGCCCGCCGAAGTAGGCACAGAGCGCGACCCCGCCCCCCAATAACGCCACTGCCGACAGCTGAACAATGGCCGCGCCTTGGTATGCTTCGACGAGATGGCCCAGCGACGCGCCCAGCGCGCCGACGGCAAGCCCGGTCGCAACCCACGGAGCAAATCCAAGTGCAAGGTTGCCCACCATCGAGCGGAGAGCCGCCCCGTCAGGAAACGTCGGGAACGGGCGCCCCATGAGGGCAATTTTCCGCACATGAGCAATCTCGAAAGCGTCGCGTGCAACGGACGTGCAGGAAATAATGATGGCCATCATGGCCGGTCCATCCGGATGCTTGAGATAGTCATATCCAACGAGCCAGAGCAACGCCAGCACCAACAGAGACAACTGAACTCCGTACACAAACCCAATCCACCCGCCAAGCCAGCACAGCATCCGATTCCCGTCTTCGCGAACAATCCTGCTCCATGAAGTAGCGCGGCCGACACGATAGGCCAAGAGTGCTGTGACCAACGAGACGAGACCGCTGACCATCAACAGCACAATCGGTTCGGACAGAGGCAACAGGAGTTTGGCCAACCGATACACAGCGAACGCCACGAGCCCCGGCACAAACATGACAATCCGCTTCTTCTTGCGCACAGAATCTTCTGTGACGGCCAAACTCAGACTGGGTAACACTCGTAATGCCATCCGATGCAACATAGCTAATTCCGTGAGGCGTAAGATGACTGGCCTCCGTTGTTCTCGCCTTACCCCTAACGCCTCACCCCTTACGTCTTCTGTGCGCCCATTCCGAAATAGCGTGCCTTCACTTCTTCCATCAGGGCGACGGTGATGCGCGCCTCTCCCCGATCTGCCGCGGTCCTCTCTAATTCGACACGTGCCATCGCACGGACCGGAGCCGGCACTCTGTCCAATCGCCGTTCGGCATCCGCATCCCACTCGATTCGTTCACCTGCGCTTGGACGAAGCAACAGGTCATACGTGACGACTCGCTCTCCCCTCAGCCGCACATCCTGCTCGACCTCGACTCGCACGAGTGCGGCGAGATATGGAGGCATGCGATCCAACCGATGGATCGCCTCATCGGTCCACATAATCCGATCGACGAGTCCAGTTTGACCGCCAGGGACATCAACCCCCACTTTGAGCCCACAGCCACGGCATTCTGTTCGAATGAACCACTGGATCGTTCCATCACCGTACGAGCGTTCTTCAACCCCCTCTGTATGCATCCAGCGGCCGCAACCACAGGTCAACATCTTTCAATCCAATGTTAAATTTGAATGTTGAATTGTGAAATATCGTATCCGGAGTTTAATTTGAGCGTCGAACTCCTTATCCTATCTTCCCCGGATATAAGAGATAGAGCATAGTGTAGGTGGTCGTCCCGGTTACAAAGAGGATGCAATACACGACCATCGTGAAGAGTCCCAGCGCCCGATGGCGTCGCGCCCCGTTCGGCCAGATCCGCTGAATCGTCATCTCGACCGAGAACACGATGGCGATCACAGCCAGCAATGAGACATAGACTTCGAATTTCCGCATTGAGAAATCGGCCGTCACAACGCGCGAGAAAAATAACAGCATGATCAGCGCCGTGAGCGTGCCGAAAATCAATCCGATTTTCTTCCAAGTCGTGAGCAACAGGGTCTCTTTGAGAGTGCGTACCCCGTCAATTACTTGTTGTGCACGAAAACCCAATACGATCATGTAGACCGCCATAACCAGTCCGAGGATGACCAGGATAATGTGTACCGTCAATATCGGAATGAAGACATAATCATAGAGCGCCTGGGACCCGCCAAAGCCCTCCTTTCCTTCAAAGGCCAACACCCCTAGTTGACGAAAGAGGTAGTAGCTGATGAAGAACGCGACCATGGCGATCATCCCGCCAAACATCATCCAATGATGGGCATCCGCTCGATGCCGCCGCGCTTGGATCCAACCGACCACGAAAAGCGCGGTAAAGAAGGTTGCCATAAGCTGGCTCATATCCGCACCGACCGTGGCGTGGGTTCCAAAGAAACCCGGCTCCTTCAGCCATTCAAGCATGGCAGCCCTATTGGTCTCGGTTTATTTGGTTCATTTCGTTCATTTGGTTCATTTGGTATGTTTTGTTTGTTCCGATCAACCAAACAAAATACACCAAAGCAACCATCCGATTCTCAGGCTTCATAACTCTTCACGCCCTGCACGACGGCCATAGGCTCCAGCTCCGTTACGCTTGCAAAGCCAGCATCCCTCATCCACTGAATGGCATCTGCTGTCTTGTAGCAAGCACCCCTTTCTGTATTCACTAGAATGTGGATTGCAAATGCGGTCGTCCAGGCTGGGCCGGTTCCTGCCTCATTTAAGAATCGGTCCTTGATAACCAGCCGGCCACCAGGCGCCAAATGGGCCCAGACTCGCTTCACCAATGATGCGTTCGTCGAAAAATCCTGGTAGTGGAGAATGTCTGACATCAGGGCGATATCGTAAGGACCACCCAGTCCATCCTTATTAAAGTCCCCAGGGAGCAACGCAATCCTCGATTCTAATCCGGCCTCTTTGACCGTTCTTTCCGTCAGTTGGAGCGTCGCAGGCAAATCGAACACCGTGGCACTCAGCCCTGGATATGTCTGACAAAAGGCAATCGCATTGGTCCCGGAGCCGCCACCCAAATCCAATAATCGAATCCGCCCACTTAGTTGCAGCCGCTTGGCAAGATCCGGCCCACTCTGCTGCCCAATCCGATGGAGTACTGCCAACACATTGCTGCCTAAATCAGGATCGGTCTCGAACACATGCCGGTCAACTAACCGCTTTCCCGTTTGAATCGTCTGTTGCAGTTTACCCCAATTGTCCCATTCCGCATCGTGAAGGAGAAGGAGATGCCCAACATATTGGGCAGAACTTCGGACCAGATGGGTCGCTGCAATCGTCGCGTTTCCGTAAGAATCTCCTTCTTTCTTCAACAATCGCATGGCCACAAGGGCATTCAAGAGCAGTCCCAGTGTCTCTCGATGGGCGCCAAGACGATCGGCTAAGTCATGGAGAGTTTTCTGCTTCCCGTCCAGGGTCGAAAACACATCCAGCCTGACAGCCGTGAGCAAAATTTTCGTCTCCCAGTAATAGCCAAGCTGGAAGACTTCTGCGAGCGAGAGCTCTCGTGACACACCAAGCCCCTTAAGCAAATCGCTTTGAAACTCAGCATCTTACCTAGATCAGAAACTGAAAGGCAAGGCGGGAAAAACCTTGTGCCCGATGGGAAAACACAAAGGGCAGCGGATTGCTCCGCTGCCCTTCGATCGCGGGTCGTCCCGCTAATTAGGAAACGTCGGCTTACTTGATTTCAGCCTTGAGGTTGGCAGTCCCGCCGTCAGTCACATCCACGTCGAATTCAACTTTCTTGGCCTTGCCGGCGAACGGATGCCACGCCACCACCTTATGCTTGCCGGCGGGGACATCCTTGATCTCGAAGGAGCCATCGTCCTTCACAACTGCAAAGTGCGGATTCGACACAGGGAGGAAGAAGCCCTGCATGAACTCGTGCTGGTCGCACTGCAAGCGAAGGTACCCCTCCTTCTCTGCTCCGCCACGGAACTGCACCGGCTTATCGAGCTTGTCACCCTTCTTCGCCAAACCAATATTGAACCCGGTAGCTGAGCTGGTGCCCTTCACAGTGAAGCTGTGAGGGTTGTGCAACACCCCTTGCACCGACTTTGGGTCATCGGGATCCGCGTCATGGTTTTCAACCTTGAAAGACTTAGTATTCACCACCACTCCGGCGAAGGGCAGGAACTCGCAGAATTCTGCGACCACCTCCGTGCCCTGATATCCACCTATGAATGCCTGGTCTTCGATGTCGACCACCGCCACGACCGCATTCTTGAGGCCACCATCCTTGCCGACTTCGATCTGCTTGAGGAATCGCTTATCTCCATCCATCAGTTCCTTATGCGGGTTCTTTGGACAAAAACCCGGATTGGGGAACTTCGAGAATAAGAACTCTTTTTGCTCCGCCTTTCCTGCATAGGTCACCTTGCCCGCAATCGTTCCACCTGCAAACGAGGTGAAAGGCGCCGCGACGAACGCGACGGCTGCCACGCCCAATACGACTGACAACGCACTTTTCATGTGACTACCTCCTTGTGATTGACACTTGTGATTGACACTTGTGATTAACGACAGACCCTTCTTGTGTGCTCGATCATTGACATTATGGCGAGGCTGGTCTGGACCAAGTATGTATATAAAATCCTACCGTATCCTGTCAATTGAAACAAGAGGGAGAGGACTCAAATCGTAAATGCGTCATTTCGGGAGAATATGTTGCGCAGGCACCATCTCCTTCGATTCGAGTCCTGAAGATCGCTCTTGACCCGATTCGATTCCAGCCGGCATCATGCTGCGTGTGTTGTACGTGGCCATTGGAATAATCCCTGCGTGAGCTGAACCGGGGAAAGGGAAGAAGGATATGAACCGGAGTCATTGGTTTTCACTCCTGCTCGTGGTGAGCTACGGGCTGGGATCTTTCTCTTCTCTCGCTCATGGTACAGAGGCAGCCGCCGATGCACATACCTGGAAGACATACACAAACCAGCGGTTTGGTTTCTCAGTGCGATATCCCCCGGACTGGGGTTCCGGCAATCCAATGCCCGATGGAACCGGGATTACATTCGCTCCTCCTACCAAAGAAAGTCAGGTTGCTCTGTTCGGATTTATGAATGTCATCGAAGGAAGCAGCCCGGATGGCCGCCAAACCCTGGATGAATTCGTCATGGCCCACCGGCGAATCATCACTGACCTATTCGAGAAAAAACACATCAAAGTTTCTTGGGAAACGGATCACCCTACGAAGCTTGGAGGATTTGACGCGAAACAACTCACCTTCGTCTACCGCAATAATACGAACGTCGAGATGCGAGAATTCCACATCATGTCCGTGGGACGAAACGAAGGCAGGGGAGTCCGGCTAAAAATCATGGCATCCGATGCCGGCACGATGATACCACTCGTGACGAAACTCCTGGAGACCTATCAAGCAGGGCGTGATCAGAATGCAGTAAGCCCTTTTGCGCCATCAGGCAGCAACCAGCCATCTGCTCCAGTTCGATAATTGCCAGCAGGGTGGAAAGCAACCGTCTCGGCACAGCAGAACAAGAATTGACTCCCTCGTATGAGATAAGAGGAGAAAATAACTACAGGATGCTCAAACAATCCATCCAGCAAGGCCGTAGCGAGCGAAGCAGGCTGAGTGAGGTTGAGGTTAAGGTTGAGCAAAAGATCAGACTCTCCTCTCTCAACCTTAGCCTCAGCCTTAACCTTTCCGTAAGCTGGCGGACTGTTTCAGCATCCTGTTAAGCGCCACTTTCTCTGAGAGCCGCCAAATGTTTCACTGCTTCCCGAACCGCCGTACGGGCTTTGATCGCCGGGTTCAAACTGGCTCCTGGATCTACCTTGTCTCCCAGTTCCGCTACTCGCTGGCATTGCTTGATTACTTCGAGCAAATGGGGCAGGGCTTCCTTACCGTGTGGATCGGCTGGGGGCAGGGCCTTCACAATTGCTTCCGCATGTCGGCTGGCTTCACTGCAATGATGGACGATCGCTTTGGTATCCCCCATTCCCCCATGCGCGACCATATCCTCCGCATCTTTCATCATGGCCGCACCTTGTGCCTGAATTTCTTTCACCGTCGCACCCATCACGCCCTGTACCGGAAGTAATACTCCGAGCAGAACTACGCAAGTGATCCATGTGCGGCTCATCAAGATATCAAGCCCTTTCCTTGTCGTAATGCCATTCACTCTCCACAGAGTGACAGGAATCGTTAGAACAAGCTTCGGTGGTTAATGAGGGTAACCTGCTAGTAGCGACCAGCCGGTTTCAATGGAACCGACGTCAGTTGTCCATACAAGTCGTGAAACTGCTCGGTCGTCAAGGATGGATCAAGCAGATGTGCAAGATCCTCTTTCGAAATCGGGTATTCCACCGTGTCGTCGAAGTTCGAGGAGGCAATCGTCACAAACCGGGGCGGAAACAACCGCTCCGGCAGCAGGATCCCGACACCCAGATTGTATTTGATCGCCAACTTGATCGCTTCTCTTGCCTTATCAGCCGGCACCGCTCTCCCCATGCCGATGTTTTGAGGAGGCTGGCCCTGCCTCGCGAACTGAAAGTGGACATTGGGCATCCCCGCTTGAGCAAACTCCTCGGTTAAAGCAGACACCTGACCTTTATAATGGTAGGCCAAGACCACTTCTATCCGGCTCACCGGGGCCACCGGTCGGTCGTCCGCCCACAAGATAACGGCGCATCCCATACTGACGGACAGCGCCAGCATGACGACAACCATAGTCCTGCTCAATCTCATCACCTATTTCGCCTTGAACGTAAACCCGACCGACGCCGTGCCATTGGCCGCAACGGTGAGCTCCTGCGCCTGCTCCCCCAGGATCGGATGCCAGGCCTTGATCCGATACGTCCCCGCCGGCAGCTCCCCGATGGTAAAGGTCCCCTCCAATCCGGTCACCGCATAGTACGGGTTCTCCACCGCTAACCCATGCCCCTGCATATAGGGATGCATCCCGCATTGCATGATCACCCCCCGCCGGTTCCCCGTGAACCGCACCAGATCGCTGGTCCCCGCTTTCGTCAGGGCCGGCCGGTGAAACATGATGAAAATATGCTCCCATTCCCGTTCATAGACCTGGAGGTCATGGGAGACGTCATCGAGATTCTTCACCACGAGGGGGTGCTGATCGCGCATCACCGACACGAAGGGCACGAACTGACAGATATTCGTCTCCAATTTCGTCTCCTCGAACGGAAACGG
>Ga0070689_100000026_pt1 | contig 100274 bp, 89 predicted proteins | sample KBSS23HmetaG_FD_64669 | JGI IMG/M metagenome (GOLD analysis project Ga0070689, IMG submission 64669) | Switchgrass rhizosphere microbial communities from Kellogg Biological Station, Michigan, USA - KBS S2-3H metaG | ecosystem: Host-associated > Plants > Roots > Rhizosphere ...
GCCGATAGTGCTCGCCCGGCGTCGGCGACCGGTAGTCGAAGCGCCGGCCCTCGAACGTCACCCAGCCGATGTTCATCCGGCGCATGTTCTCCTCCGCCAGGTCGCCGGCCTTCTTGGCTTCGAAGCTCGTCAGGTCGGCGACCTGTTCGCGCGTGTACTTCCACTCCAGCCCCGGATACGTCGCGCGCGGATCCTTCGCGTTCTCGGGGTACAGCATCATCTGCCAGAACCCTTCGAGGCTCGCGTAGCGGCGGCCCCGGAACGTGAACGGCGTCGGCGCGAAGTTCGAGAGCAGGCCCAGCTCGTTGCGCTTCGACAGGATGACCTCACCGGGGCCGGCCTCCTGGGGCAGGATCTCCCACGCGGGCGCGCCTTCGGACGAAACGGGGGTCCACCAGTGCGCCGGGTAGTCGGCCCGGTCCACGCTCGCTGTGGGCACGGAGGTCGCGGCGGGCGGTCGATCGGCGTGACACGACGCGAGCACGAGCGGTACGACGGCCAGCGCGAGGATCCGACGCGCAGCCGACGTCATGGTTGGGTGCGCAGCCATTCCAGGAGAAGCGCTCACACCGCGGGCAGCGGCTCGTTCTTCCGCCGCCGGCTCAGGATGCCTGCCGACACCAGCGCGAACACGACCGCCACCGGAAGGGGTTCGAGGAGCGTGAGGGCGGCGTTGAACAGCGGGTTCTTGTACATCTCGGCGAACTTCTGCATCTCCTCCTGCTTCGCCGTGAGCTGCGCCTCGCTCGCCCCGCTCTGGCGCATCTTTTCCAGCTCGCGCGCCTGGTACTTCTCGATGTAGTCGCTCTTGCCGCCGAAGTAGACGGCCTCCCACGTCGCCACGTAGCAGGCCGAGGCCACCAGCGCGATCAGCGCGCCCACGCCCAGGGCCTTCATGAACCCCACCCGGCCGCCGGCCACGTTGTCACGGTACGAGCGCACGCCGAAGAAGATGAGCAGGAACGCCAGCACCATGGTGGTGTAGCCGAGCACCAGGGCGGCGTCGTTCCCGATGGCGTCGTGGAACGGCATGGTGGCCAGCATCATCGCGGACAGGATGCCGCCAGAGATGAGGCCGAACGTGAGGACGATCTTCTTCATGCGAGGCTCTCCTCATGAGAGGGGGCGAGTCAAGGCCCGGGCGCTGCGAGCAGCCCCGGTGGGAACGCCCGCATCCTGTGCGCTCAGGCCCCGGCGGCGCGTCACCCGAACGGATGATTCTGGAGCGATCAGGGCGGAAATCACCCTTTCAGGGGATAAGCCCGGCCTCCTTGGCGAGCTGCACGGCTTGCGTTCGACGCCTCGCGGAGAGCTTGCTGAACAGCCGTGCAGCGTGGGTCTTCACGGTGTTCTCGCTCACGAACAGCCGCTCGGCGATCTCCTTGTTGCTGAGCCCGGCCGCCATGGCCTCGAGGATGTCCAACTCGCGAGGGGTGAGTCCCAATTCCGCGACCCTGGCCTGATCGCGCACGAACGGACCGCTGCGCGCCACGGGCACCTCCACGCGCACCTCGCGGCTCACCACGCGCTCGCGCGTGAGCTTTTGGCCAAGCCAGATGCCGACCACGGCGAACACCAGCGCCACGATGCCGCCGTAGATCTCGAGCGAGTGCTCGATCACCAGGTAGCGGTACTCGACCAGCTTGAGCAGCGCGACCAGCACGCCGCCCAGGAGGCCATAAAGAAGAACCGTCCTCTTCACGCGGGGTAGTACTCCTCGCTCCGCCCCCAGCGCGCCCGAGCGGCGCCGGAGGGAGCGGCGAGGCTATCGGGTCCGCCTCCGGCGCTCCAGCCGGGCGACGTTGACGCATGTTAGGATGCGCCCCGCATCCGCAACACCACCACCTGAACTCATCATCCATGCCGCGTCTCTGCGTCGCTTCCTTCGGGGGATTCATGCTCCGTCTTGTGCGAGGCTCCAAGGCCTTGTCGCTCGGCGTTCGCCTGTTGTCGGCCTTGTCGATCTCGATCGCGGGAGGTCTGCTCGCGGCTGCGTGCGCGAGCGCCCAGGTCCCGGACTCCACCGCGACCCTCGGGAGCCGCGCGCCACGGTACGTCCCGCACGCGTCCGCACCCGCCAAGCCCAAGGCCTACAGGATGCATCTGCACGGCGGACTGTTCGCGCCGGTCGACGTCAATGCGACGAGCCCGACGCTCGGGCTGCGCCTCGGCAGGCGCATCGTCTCGCACGTTCAGGGAGGACTGCTGGTCGGCTGGACGTTCGAGCGGAAGAACCTGGAGCAGCCCGTCAACAGTCTTCCGGGCCTGCAGCCGCAACGGATCCTCGCGCGTGCCGACGGACAGCTGGTGCCCGCGATGGCGTACCTCCAGGTCGACTTGAACGAGACCCGCTTCCTGGTGCCCTACGCCGGCATCGCCGCGGGCTACGAGTGGCTGAGCCTCAAGGTCAACGACTATCGCACCGGTGAGGCGGCGTCTGCGACGTACACGAACTTTGCGTGGGAGAGCTGGGGAGGCGTTGGCCTCCGACTGGGGCCGGACATGACGTTCGACTCCGAGCTCTTCTACAACGGCGGCTCGCTCGAGCGCGACGTGACGGACCCGAGCGGCCAGAGCTACCGCGAAGCGGTCCACGCGAACGGTGTGGGAGCCAGGGTGGGCGTGAACTTCCTGTTCTGATCATGCTGCGCACCCTCCCTGTTCGCGCGCTGAGCGGCCTCGCCGCCGGAGCGTGCCGCGCTCTCCTCCCGCTCCTGTTCGCCTTGTCGCTGTCTCTGGCGTTCCGTGTCCCCGCGGCGATCGCGCAGACCGGGCCCGAGCTGTGGTCGATCCAGCTCGACGGCGGACTACTCATGCTGAACGAGGCCCGTGGGACGAGCCCCAGGATCGGCATGCGCTACAGCAAGCACTTCACCTCGCACGTCCAGGGCGGCTTGCTGACCGGGTTTGCGTACAAGGGCGCGAGCCTGGAAGCCCCGGCCGCGGCCACGCCGGGCGGCGAGTCCCACGTCGAGCTCGCCCGCACCGATGCGCGCCTGGTGCCGCTCATGGGATTCATGCAGGTCGACATGACGGACCGGTTCTGGTTGGTGCCCTTTGTCGGCATCGGCGCCGGCTATGAGTGGCTGCGACTCATCACGAAGGACCATCGGACCGGACTGGAGTCCATGGTGACCTACGGCAACATCGCCTGGGAGGGCTACGCCGGCGCCGGCGTGCGACTGACCAGCAGGGTGCGTGTGAACGGCGAGTTGTTCTACAACGGGGGTTCGCTGGAAGCGCGCGTGCTCGACCCGGATGGCAGCACATGGCGTGAAGCGATCCACGTGAACGGCGTCGGAGCCCGGGTCGGGCTCGACATGATCTTCGAGTAGGCGATCAGCTTGGGTCGTCGTTCTCCGACGACTTCCCCACCGACGCGTTCAGCGCCGCCGCCAGGCCGGCATCGCCGCTCAGGAGATCCTTCCAGCCAAGCTCGACCCCCTTCCGATGGCCCTTCTCCACCAGCTTGAGCCCCTCGGGAGCGATGGTGAGCATGTAGGCCTTGCCCTCGATGTCGAGCTCACGCTTGAGGGCCTTCTCCAGTTTCGTCGCCATGAGTGCCTCGTTTCTCGGTGGTGTGAACGGCGTGAATGATCAGCGAACAGTCTGCAGCGCACAACCTACTTGTTGAATCGGATCTCGAGGCAGTCCCCGTCTAGCACGACGTAGTCGCGGCCTTCCAGTCGCATGCCGCCTCGCTCGCGCGCGATCGCCTCCGAGCCGGCCTCCAGCAGCCGCTCGCACGGGACGACCTCGGCACGGATGAAGCCCTTCGCCAGATCGCTGTGGATCTCGCCCGCCGCGTCCACGGCGCGCTCGCCCTGGCGGAGTGTCCACGCCCGCACCTCATCGGGGCCGACCGTGAAGAACGAGATGAGGCCCAGCAGCCGGTAGCAGGCGCGGATGACGAGCGAGAGCCCGTCCTGCTCGATGCCGAGCTCGCGCCGGAACGCGTCGCGCTCGTCCCGCTTGAGGCCCACGACCTCGCGCTCGAGATGGGCGGCGAGCCCGACGACCAGCGTGTGCGCTCCGGCGGTCGGCAGCGGGCGGGGACCGCCCTCGCCCTGGTTCACCACCACCAGCAGCGGCTTGAGCGTGAGGAATTGGAATCCCCGCAGCAGCTTCGCTTCCTCCTTGTCGAACGTCTCCGCGCGCAGCGGCCGCTCCGCCTCGAGCGCGGCCTTGATCCGGACCAGCAGCACATGCTCGCGCTCGCCCTCCTTGCGGCCGACCCGGATCTCCTTCGCCAGGCGTTCGAGCCGCGTCTCGGCGATCGCCAGGTCGTTGAGGATGAGCTCGCTCTGGAGGTCACGCAGGTCGCGCGCGGGATCCACGCCCGCGCCGGCCGGCACCGCGGCGTTCTCGAAGTCGCGAACGACCGCCAGCAGCGCGTCGCAGTTGCGCACGCCCGAGAAGAGATCGGGACCGCGCGCGCTGGCACGGGCGCTCGTCTGGCCGACCGCGACCGTATCCACGAACTGGACGCGGGCGTGCGTGATCTTCTTCGGCTTGTAGAGCGCGGCCAGGCGATCGACGCGCTCGTCGGGCACGACGACCACCGCGATGCGCTCGCGGCCGCTCGTCGCCGCCGCCTGCGCGCCGGCGCCCTCGACGAGGATCTCGAACAGGGTCGTCTTGCCCGCCTGCGGCAGGCCGAGGATGCCCACGCTTTCCATTCAGCTCCGGGATGGTGACTCGAGGGTGGCAAGGAATCGCCCGCGGACCATGGTCGCGCGGGCGCGCGGGCGGACATCGAGACGTTCGCGGCGAAGGCTAGGTGCGGGCGTGCAGCGCCGTCAATGCATCGGCCCGGGGGCTACGGACGCGGCCTGAACTCACCGAGCGCGCCCGCGGTCCGCCGCAGGTCGGCGAGCAGCACGTCCATGTCCGCGAGCGTCGTGCGATGGTTCATGATGCAGGCACGCAACGCGAAGCGGCCGCCGACGGAGGCATTGCTCATGTAGGAGCTGCCGTCGCGCTGGAGAGCCACGAGTATGCGCTCGTTCCAGCCGTCGAGCGCGCGCTCGACGCCCTCCCGATCCGCGCCGGTGACCAGGTCGAGCGCCCGCCGCGCCTCGGCAGGCACGTGGCGGAAGCACACGATCGACAGCTCGACCGGCGCCAGGCGCTCGAAGTCGTGGCTCGCGTCGACCTTCCCGGCCAGCGCCGCGGCACAGGCGAGATCCTTCTCGACCGACGCGCGAAGCGGCGCGAGGCCCACGGCCCGCAGCATCATCCACACCTTGAGCGCGCGGAAGCGGCGCGACAGCTCGGGCCCATGGTCCCAGAACGCGAACGACTCGGCCGGGGCGGAGTCCATCACGCGCATGTACTCGGCCTGGTGGGCGAACGTCGCGCGCGCCGCCGCCGGATCGCGGTAGAGGACGCAGCCGCAGTCCACCGGCAGGTACAGCCACTTGTGCGGATCGAGCGCGATCGAGTCCGCCCGGGCGAACGCGGAGAGTTTCGCGCGCACCGCCGGGGCCAGGGCCGCGAAGCCGCCGTAGCTCGCGTCGACGTGGAACCACAGACCGTGTCGCTCGGCGACCTCGGCGAGCGCATCGAGCGGGTCGATGGCGCCGGTGCCGACCGTTCCCGCGGTGCCGGCGACGCAGAACGGCTGGTGCCCCGAGCGGCGGTCCTCTTCGATCATCGCCTCGAGCGCGTCGACACGCATGCGCAACGCCCCGTCGACCGGCACCTCGCGCACGTGCTCGCTCCCGATGCCGAGGAGCGTCGCCGCCTTGGCGACCGAATGGTGCGTCTCGGGCGAGACGTAGAGCCGCATCGCGCGCGGCAGCGCGTGCGCGCCCTCCCGGGCAAGATCGATCGGCGCCTTCATGCGGCGGGCCATCGCGAGCGCCGACAAGTTCGCCATCGAGCCGCCGCTGACGAAGATCCCGTCCCCCGCTTCATGCGCGCCGACCATCTGCCTCACCCACTCCACGGCGAGACGCTCGATCTCGGTCGGCCCTGGTGCCGAGCGCCACACGGTGAGGTTGGCGTTGAGCATCGAGGCCAGCAGGTCCGCAAGGCTCGCGACCGCGACGCCGGGAGACTGCACGTACCCGAACATGCGCGGATGCCCGTTGTGCCGGGCGAACGGCAGCAGCCGTTCCTCGTACTCCTGCAGCGTCGCCTCGAAGCCCACCCCCTCCTCGGGCAGCTCGCGGTCGAACGCGGCTCGGATCTCGCGCGACGTCGTGGCGGGCGCGAGCCGCCGGTCGCGAAGGCCCTCGTGGTAGCGCACCATCAGGTCGAGCATCGCCTCGCCCCAGCGTCGCAACACGGCGGGCGAAGGCTCGAGGGGCGCGGCGGGCGTCGGCGGGCGTCGGGTCGGCAAGGGTCCTCCGAGGCCCCTACGCAGTGGTCGCGGCCAAGGCGCGCTTGAGCAGCGCGATCTGGCGGGCATGATACAGGTTGTGCCGGGTGACGCCGATGAACTGCGTGTACGCGGTGTAGGGAGACTCGGGAACGAGGGGGTCATCCAGCCGCTCGCCAGGGAGCGTTCGCCTGAGCTGCTCTTCCAGTCGGATGACTTCCGCGGTCATTCGCTCCCCCACCTCTCTGTCGACCTCACGGTACCGCCGCCCAGCGGTGGGCGCGAACCCTCGAGCGTGCCGTGGCGGATGGGTCGTACGCGCGGCGGCGATCCGCGGCCCTACTTCATCTCCCCGAAGGTCCCGCGGCGCTCGAACCACTTCACCGTTTCGAGCACCGGCACGACCGTGAACGCGAGCGCCGCCGTCAGCGCCCAATCGGTCCATGCGAACGTGAAGGTTCCGAACGCCTTCTGTAAGAATGGCACGTAGACGATGACGCAAAGCAACACGAGCTCCCATCCCACGGCCAGGTTCAACCAGCGGTTGGCGAACGGCTTGTGCAGGACCGAGAGGCGGTCGGACCGATAGTTGAACGCCTTGAAGAACTGGATGAGCACCAGCGACACGAACGTCATGGCCATGGCCTCGGGGAGCGCACGCCCACTCCGGACCAGCCAGGTGAACAGGCCGATGTTGACCATGGCGGACCAGAGTCCGCCCGCCAGCAGCAGCACCATCAGCGGTCGGGTGAACACGCCGGCCCTGGGGTTCCGCGGCTTTCGCCGCATCAGGTCCGTCTCCGGGGGATCGACCGCCAGCGCCAGCGCCGGCAGGCCATCCGTGGCCAGGTTGACGTACAGGATCTGCACCGCGGTCAGCGGCAGCGGCATGCCCGCGAGTGCCGCGCCGGCCATGAGCAGGATCTCGCCGACATTCGATGAGAGCAGGAACGTCAGGTACTTGCGGATGTTGCTGAAGACGATGCGCCCTTCCTCCACCGCCGCCACGATGCTCGCGAAGTTGTCGTCGAGCAGCGTCACCGCCGCGGCCTCCTTGCTGACGTCGGTGCCCGAGATACCCATGGCGATCCCGACATCCGCCTTCTTCAAGGCCGGCGCGTCGTTGACGCCGTCACCGGTCATCGCCACAACGTCCCCGCGAGCCTGCCACGCGGTGATCACCCGCAACTTGTCGGCGGGCGAAACGCGCGCGTAGACGCCGACGCGATGGACATCGCGCATGAGCTCGTCGTCGGTGAGCTTCGAGAGTTCGTGGCCCGAGACCACGCGCCGGCCATCCAGGAGCCCGATCTCGGTGGCGATGGCGGTGGCCGTCAAGGGGTGGTCCCCGGTGATCATCACCGGCGTGATGCCCGCAGCCCGGCACGTCTCGACGGCGGCTCGCGCCTCGGCGCGCGGAGGATCCATCATGCCGACCAGGCCAAGCCACGTCATGTCTCGCTCCGCATCCTCGGGACGCGCGTTGCCCTTGCGCGCGATCGCCAGGACACGGAGGCCGCCCGCCGCCATCTCGCGTTCGAGCGCTCGCAACACCTCGCGATCCGACTCCCGCAGGGCCGCTTCACGTCCCTCACGCACCCAGGTCGTGCAGTCCGGCAGCACGACATCGAGGGCCCCCTTCGAGTAGGCCACCAGGGCGCCGGCCGCGAGCTCGTGAAGCGTGGTCATTCGCCGGCGTTCGGACGTGAACGCGATCTCGTGCCGGCGAGACACCTGATTCCTCACCGCGTGCGGGTCGAGTCCCGCCTTCTCGGCCGCGACGACGAGGGCCCCCTCGGTGGGGTCGCCCTCCACCCGCCAGCGCCCGTGTTCGTCGAGCAGCACCCGCGCGTCGGAGCACAGGAGCCCAGCGCGCAGCAGATCGGTGACGCCTGCAGGCGGCCGGACGGTGACGCCACGCTCGAGGAACTCGCCGACGGGGTCGTACCCCACGCCACTCACGTCCAGCACGCCGTCCCGGGTCACGACGCGACGAACGGTCATCTCGTTCCGCGTCAGCGTGCCGGTCTTGTCCGAGCAGATCACGGACGTGCTTCCGAGCGTCTCCACCACGGGCAGACGGCGGACGAGCGCCTGGCGCTTGACCATGCGTCGCAGGCCGATCGCGAGCGAGATCGTCACGACGGCCGGCAGCGCCTCCGGTACCACGGCCACGGCCAGTGCGATGCCGAAGATGAACATCTCGAGCGGCGGCATCCCGCGCCACACGCCCAGCGCGACGATGACGGCGACGACCACCAGCGCGGCCTTGCCGAGCGTCGAGCCGAGACGGTCGAGGTTCTCCTGAAGCGGCGTACGGCCCGACTCGACCGTTTGCACGAGCTGGCTGATGTGCCCGAACTCGGTCGACATGCCGGTGGCCACGACCACGGCCTGTCCGCGCCCCCTCGTGACCAGCGTGCCGGCGTAGGTCATGTTGCGCCGATCCCCGAGCGGGAGATCGGCTGGGCCGAGCAGCGACGCCGACTTCTCCGCCGCCTCGGACTCGCCCGTCAGCGGCGCCTCGTCGACCGAGAGATTCACCGCCACGGTCACCCGGGCGTCGGCCGGGACGCGGTCCCCGGCGCGAAGCAGGATCAAATCGCCCGGCACGAGCTCGCGGGCGAGCACGGCGATTTCCACGCCGCCCCGGATCGCGTGACCGATCGGGGCGGCCATCCCGCGCAATGCCTCGAGCGCCCGTTCCGCGCGGTACTCCTGGATGAACCCGAGGAGTACCGCGAACAACACGATCACCATGATCACGGCGGCTTCGAGGGCGTGGCCGAGCAGCCCGGACAGCAGCGTGGCGACGAGCAGGATGACGACGAGGACGTTCTTGAACTGCGCCACGAGCATTCGCCAGCCCGAGCTGCGCTCGAATGCCCGCAGTTCATTCGCGCCGTGGATCTCAAGGCGACGGCGCGCCTCCTCCGGGGAGAGCCCGGCTTCGCGGGTCGCCAGGCGCTCGAGGACGTCCGGAACCTCGAGCTGGTGCCAGGGGGCGGGCGCTTCGGCCACCGGTGTGTCGACGGCGACGACCGCTCCGGCCTCCCGAGTCGCCATGGCTTCACTCCCCCCTGCACGTCGTTCGCCGCGATCCAACGGCCCGAGCACTGCGGGCGCCCGCGTAGCATCGGGTGCGCTCGTGCTTCGAACGAATAGATAGTTTGAGTGGCACGTATAGAATGGAGCGATGTATCGTCCGGCCATGGAACGGCTCAACTACCACCACCTGCTCTACTTCTGGCTGGCCGCGCGCGAGGGCAGCGTGTCGAAAGCCGCGACCCGGCTGCGCCTCGCGCAGCCGACGCTCAGCGGCCAGATCCGCACGCTCGAATCGACACTCGGAGAGCGGTTGTTCGAGAAGGCCGGCCGCAAGCTGCGACTCACCGAGGCAGGCACACTGGTGTTCGGCTTCGCCGACGAGATCTTCTCGATCGGCGAGGAGCTCCTGGACACGCTCAAGCGCCGCCCCACGAACCGGCCCATGCGGGTGACGATCGGGCTCGCGGACGTCGTCACCAAGCCGGTGGCGCACCGGCTCATCCAACCCCTGCTCGAAGAGCCCGAGCCGGTGCGGCTCGTGGTGCGCGAGGACAACCCGGAGAAGCTCCTCGCCGCACTCGTGGCGGGCGATCTCGACGTCCTGCTGCTCGACGCACCGCCGGGAGCCGAGGCCGGAGTCCGAGTGTTCAGCCGACTGCTCGGCGAATCGGGCATCACGCTCGTGGCGGTGCCGCGCCTCGCGACTCGCCTGCGCCGGCGGTTCCCGCGCTCGCTCGATGGCGCCCCGTTCCTGCTGCCCGGGCGCACGACCGGGCTCAGGCGCCTGCTCGAGACCTGGTTCGATCGCCACCGCATCCGCCCGCACGTCGTCGCGGAGATCGATGACAGTGCGCTGGCCGCCGTGTTCGCCCGCAGCGGGAGTGGCCTCTTGGCGGTGCCGACGGTGGTCGAGAGCGATGTCTGCCGCAGCCAGGGCCTCGCGCGCGTCGGGCGGGTCGAAGGCACGCGCGAACAGGTGTTCGCCGTCTCGCTCCAGCGGCGCTTCACGAACCCCGCGGTCGCACTGCTCATCGACCGGGCGCGCCACGAGCTGTACGCCGGCGCGCGAGGGGGCGGGTGAAGGAGCGGTTACATCACCGCATGCGCAGCAACGGCCGCATGAGCACCCGATCGCCCACGACCAGTCGCGCGACGTAGAGCCCTGGCGCCACCTCGCCCCCCGACGCGTCCCGACCGTCCCACGTCGCGTGGCGGGCGGACGTGGCGGCTCCGAGCTCCAGAGCGCGAACGACGCGACCCGCGAGGTCGTGAACCGTTAGCCTGGCGGAGGCGCCGGCCAGCTCGGCAGGCACCGTCCAGGTGAAGAACACGTCTCGCGAGCTGGGATTCGGCCGTGGCGCCGCGAACGCGAATCGAGTGGCCCCGGCAGGTCCCGGCGCATCGGTGTTCGACGTCGCCTGGACGCTCGCGACCTCGGTCGGCGAGCCGTTCTGGCGGGCGGTGAGCGAGATCTCACCGGGCGCCAGCGCGACGAACGGCACGGTCGCGTTGCCCTGCCCGTCGGTCGTCGCGGTCGCGATGCCCTCGGCGTCACGGTACGCGGTGACGATGACGCCCTCCTTCGGCACGCCGTCCTCGGTCACGTGCACGGGGATCCCGCCGCCGCCCACGTTCACGGTCGAGGGCGCGTCGAGGGCGAGATCGAGCGAGGCGCGCCGCGGCAGGCTCAGCTGTGGGTCGCCGAACATCGCGAGCGCCATCTCCGTCCACCGGTTCACGCCGTCGTAGAACGAGAACGGCACGAACGGAAGCCGCGACCGGCCGAGCGTCTCGCCCAGGGCCCGCACGTCCTCGTCGATCAGCAGCCGGAAATACTCCTCGGCATAGCTGCGAAGCGCCGTGGGAAACGCGAAGTGCGTGAGCCCCACCACCGTGACCGCTCCGCCGGGTGCTCCGCCCGGCATGTGGAAGAAGGCGGGGCCGATCGGCGAGTCGGGGCCCAGGGGTCCCTCGCCACCCCACAGGTACACGTGCGAGTACGGGATGGTGTTCGAGAGCGCTTCGATGTCGGGGACGGTCACGACCTCGGAGCCGCCCATGCCGAGCTCGGTCTGTGTCTGGGTGTCGAACACGAGCACCAGATCGTGGCCGTCGTTGAACGCGGACAGGAACGGCTGTCGGCCGAGTGGTTCGCTCCCCGCGCTCCATTGCGGATTGAGATAGTTCTCGTAGAGTCGGCGCGACACGAACCCGCCGCTCGTCAGCCGCGGCAGCAATTGCTCCGCCAGCTCCGCGCCGTCGAGTTGCACCTCGTCCCCCTGCGACCACACCTGTGGGAACAGCACCTCCGCCGCGATCAGCGCGCGCGGCGGGCGGGGCAGCGCCGGCTCGCGCGCCGCCTGGATGCTGCGCACCACGAACGCGTGCGCTTCGGTCGCGTTCGTCACCGGCGCGCGGCCAACCCATACCTCGGGCAGCAGGTCGGCGTCGTCACCGGGATCCTCCGCGCTCATGTACCCCTCGCCCCAGAGCGCGTCGCCGTCCGCATTCCACGTCCCGTCGAGACAGCTGAAGTAGAGATCGGTGGGGATGACCTGGCCGCCGTAGAACTGCGTGGTCGCGTACCGCATGGGCACCAGCGCCGCCGAGCCTCCGAGCAGTACCCAGCGCGCACCGGGCCCCGTGTACTGGTCGCGGATCCAGAGGCGCATGCGCTCCGCGTCGTCGGCGGCGGCCGGGTACTGGACGCGAAGTGCCTCGATGGTAATGACCGTCGTGGGGAGCCCGAGCCGTCGCTTCCACGTCGCCAGGGGCTGGAACTCCGACGCCAGCGCGTCCGTGGTGATGATGAGATAGCCCTCGGCGGGACCGGGGACGAGCTGTGCGGCGGCGGGGCGAACGCCGGCGACGAGCGCGGCGGTCAGGAACCACGTGAACACGAGCGAGCGGTGGCTGATCCGGGTTGGCATGACGTGCTCCTCCCCCCGTTCCGCAGGGCGCGGCGACGCGGCCCTGGCAAGCACGGGAAGGCTAGGCGCCTGCCAACCACGGGGTCAACGACCAAAACGATCCCGCCGGTCACGAGCGGTACCGCGCTCGGAACATGGTGCTGCGGGCACGCGCCCGGCCACGCTAGAAATGCGCTCCCAGCAGCTCCCCGTGTGACCGAGGCCCTGCTCATGACCCATCGTCGTCTGTCGCTTCCCATCGTCGTCCTGGCGACAATCCTCTTTGCGCCCCACGCGCGCGCCGCCGATGCCCCACCCCCGCTCGACAAGCAGCTCCGCAGCCAGGTCATCGAAGGCACCTGTGCCGAGCTCGAGCGCACGTACGTCGAGGCGGACACCGCCAAGCTGATCGCGAACGTGCTCCGGCGCCGTCTCAGGTCGGGCGCGTACGACAAGTTGACGGACCGGAACGAGTTCGCGCAGGCGGTCACGACCGATCTTCGCAGCCTGAACGGTGACCTCCATCTTTCGCTCCGGCCGGGCAGCGTTCCAACGGGCGCAACAGGGGGGCCCGTGATCCAGCGACGCGTGGTCGGCGGCCCGGATAGCAGCAGTGGCGCCGGGGCAGCCGGCGGGCAGCCCGTGGTCGTTCGCCGCGTCGCGGGCGGCGCGAACGGACGCCCGATCCCCGGACTCCCCGACGCGCGCGAGCACAACTTCGGCCTCGAGCGCGCGGAGATCCTGCCGGGCAATGTCGGCTACCTCGAGGTCACGGGCTTCAACGAGGCCCCGGGGTATGAAGACGCGATGGCGGCCGCGCTCAGGTTCCTCGAGCGGACGGATGCCATGATCATCGACGTGCGCCGGAACGGCGGCGGCAGCGGCGTCATGAGCCACATGCTCTTCAGCCACTTCCTCCCCGCCGACTCGATCCCCACGATCCGGGTGAAGAGCCGCTCCACGCCCGAGCCCGAGCTGCGGCGGAGCATCGTCGACGTGCCCGGGCCGCGGCGGCCGGATGTGCCGCTCTACGTGCTCACCAGCCGGAACACGGGATCGGCCGCGGAAGAGTTTTCGTTCGTGCTCCACAACCTCGAGCGCGCCACGTTGGTCGGCGAGCGCACGGCGGGCGCCGGCCACATGGTCGACTTCGTCAACGTGCCGGCGAACTTCGTCCTGGGCGTGTCCATCACGCGTGTCTCCGATCCCAAGACCGGCGCCGAGTGGGAAGCGGTCGGCGTGCCGGTCGACCGCGCGGTGGAAGCCGATCGCGCGCTGAACGTGGCGCATCAGGACGCGCTCCGCCTCCTCGCCGACCGCGCCACCGATCCCGAACGGAAGCGCCGGCTCCAGTGGTCGGCCGAATGGGTGGCCGCGAACGATCGGCCGCAGCCGTCGCAGGCGGAGCAGTCGCGCCTGGTCGGCCGGTTCGAGGAGGACCGCGAGGTCGCGCTCCAGGATGGGAAGCTGGTCTATCGGCGCGGAGCGATGTCCGCGGTCCTGCGGCCGGTCGGGAACGATGGCTACATGCTCATGCCCGAGGCGCGCATCGTGTTCGAGACCGGCTCACCGGCACCCGGGTTCACGATCGAACGCCTGGACGGCTCGCGCACGAAGGTCGCGCGACGGAAGTGAGCGGCGCCCACCGGTAGCGACGGCGAAAAGCAGGGGCGGCGGGCACAGGCCCGCCGCCCTCGAGCTTGGTCGCGAGACGGCTAGCGCTGCTGCGCCATCTTCGCCATGAACTCCTGGCCGCGCTTGTTCATCTCCGCCGAGGTCAGGTCCTCGACCCGATGGGCGATCGCCCAGTTGTGGCCGAACGGATCGCGGACGATCCCGTAGTGGTCGCCCCAGAACTGGTCGGTGATCGGCATGACCTCCTTGGCGCCGGCCGCGATCGCCTGCTTGAAGATCTTGTCGCTGTCGGGCGTATAGAAGTTGATCGTCACCGGCGTGCCGCCGAGCGTGAGCGGGGACTTGCCGCCCTCGGGCATCGGCATCTCGTCGTTCAAGAAGAACTTCGCGTCGCCGAGCTTGAGCGTGGCGTGCATGATCTTGCCGTCGGGGCCCGCGAAGCGGTCGAGCTCGGTGGCACCGAAGGCCTTCTTGTAGAAGTCGATCGCCTTGTCCGCGTTCTTGCAGACCAGGTGCACCGAGACGGTGTGCTGCCCTTCGGGGATGGGGCTCTTCGCTTTCGCCATGATGATTCTCCTCTCGAGGCGGCCGGGACGGACGTCCTTGTCTCGCCACGAATCTGCGGAGCCCTCCATGGGCACGCAGCGCGGGGGTCGGCGGGATGCTAGCGCAGTCTCGTGTCAGGTGCTGGTGGATTCTGACATCGTCATGGTCCGTGACTCACCATGCGATCACGAGCCTCCGCTGCACGCGCACGCCGGGGGCCTCCAGCATCACGAAGTAGAGCCCCGCGCGCCGACGGCCGTCCGTGCCGCCTCCGGTCCACTGGATCGGATGCTGGCCCGCGGCGAGCCCACCGTCCACGAGCCTCGCCACCACGCGGCCCTGCAGATCGAGCACGGTCAGCCGCACGTGCGCGTCCTGCCGGAGCGCGAGCGTCACGACCACCCGTTCGCCGGCCGGATTGGGCGCGACGCTGGCGATCGCGAACGCGGGTTCATCCGTCGGAGGCGGGGGTTCCACTGGCAGCAGTTCGGGGCAGTAGACGACCTGCGTCCAGATGTCGGGCGTGCCCTGCCGGCCATCGGTGAACGCGGCGACGGTCCGGCAGCCATCCGAGACCAGGGCCGCGTGGGTCCCGATGTTGCTGGTGTAGACGTTCCCCATCGAGTTGAAGTTCGTCGCGATTCCGTCGTTGAGCTTGACGTTCGGGCCGAAGCTCAGGCCCCCATCGTCGGACGCGGCGCGGTACACGTTCGTCCTCGCGCCGATGGCCGCGTCGTCGCGGTGGTCGTACCAGGTCACGTGGACGCTGCCGTTCGCGTCCACGGCGATCTCCGGAAGGGCATTGTCATAGTACGCGGGATCGTGGTTCACGATGGTGCGCGACGAGTTCCACACCATCCCATCGGCGGAACTCTGGACCACGATGTCGCGACTGTCGCGGCCGACATCCGACGTCCCCGGCGTGTGCCAGCCGGTGTCGAGCCGGTAGCTCATGTTGTTCGTGGTTCCCAGGGGCCGGATCTCGAGCCAGTAGCTGCCGGTGCTCGGCAGCGTGAAGACGACGAGTCCCGTGGCCGTCGCGTACCGCGAAAAGGCGACTCGATTCGAAGTGAGAGCCGACCGGGAGTACAGGGACAGGACGCAGTCACCACCGTTCCAGTTCACCGGCGTCAGGTACGCGACGAGCGTCTGCCCCTGCGTGCCCGCGAACGTGTACCAGTCGACGTCCGAGCTGCTTGCCAGCACGCCGGTCGCTGTGGACCCGATCGTGAGGGCGTTGGCGCCCACCGGCGCATCGTTCGGTTCGGCCTCGGGCGCGCTGCCGAGCGTGCCCAGCGGATCGTCGAAGTAGTCGACGCCGGCGTCCCACGCGGCGTACACGCGCCCCCGGTTCGGACCCGAGCTCGCATCGATCGCGAGCGCGGGCCTGGAAACACCGGTGTAGGTGTTGCTCCCGGGCGGCCCGGCGCCCCGATTGGGCAGCGCTCCCCTCGCGGGCAACGGCACGAGCGATTCCGCGCCGAAAGACACACCCGCGTTGACCGATCGGCGGGAAACCAGATGCGTCGTGCCATTCGTGGTGACTCGCTGGTAAAGCGCCTGCACCTCGTGGTCCGGACCCACAGCCACCCGGCACGAGGTCACGTAGTTGTCGTTGTAGGCGCTCGCCGCCAGGACCACGGGCGAGGACCACGTGACGCCGTGGTCCGTCGAGCGCACACACTCGATCCGGGTGAAGATACTGGGGGTGGGAGTGACGCGGCGGGTCAGGTACAACGTGCCGTCGACCGGATCCACCGCGAGGAAGGGTTCGCCGAAATAATCGCCCGCATTGGGGTCGAGCTTTGTCGGGGCAGCCCAGGCAAAGTTCCCTCCGGTGAACGTTCCCCGGTAGAACAGGATGCCCTGATAGGAGTCCTCGTAGTTGAAGTAGGAGGACCTGGTGACCATGTAGAAGTTCCCGGCGTGATCCGTGGCGAGCGAGGGGTCGCCCTCATTGGCGTAGGGGGAGCCCGGATCGGGCGGCGAGCCGCCATCCGTGAACGTCACGCCGCCGTTCGTGGACCAGGCAAAGCCCGTCCACCCCTGCCCCTCGGTCCACGCCACCACCACCTGCATCCCATCCACCGCGACCGTCGCGCCGGAGTTGGTCGTCAGCGGCGGCGAGTCATTGGCGGGATCACTCGCACGGACATTCCCGAGCGAGGTCGCGGCGGCTGGTGCCGCCCCTGGTCGCGCCTGTACAGACCGGGCCGCGGCCGGGGCCTCCCGGCGGGCGCGTGCAAGGGCTTCTCGCGCGGCGGGCCAACCGGGCGTCACCAAAGGCACCGTGACGCCGCCGCCCGGATGCGGAACGGGCGCGAACCTCGAAGGGCCGTCTGCGGCGCGCGCAGGGCTCGCCGGCAGTACGAGGTACATCGCCACGAGAAGCGAATGGGCCGCACCCACCCATCGAGCGAGCATGGTCGCCTGGATCTCCGGGGACGCCGTGGCAAGGGCGAGATCGCGGCCTCGACGTGCGAAATGCTACCACCCCGTCAGCGCAGGCGTCAGGGGAATCTGGCTGCGCCGACGGACCGCCCTGATGGCCGGCGCGACTGGAACCTCACTCCCACCTCAGCGCCTCCACCGGATCGAGCCGCGACGCGCGGATCGCCGGCAGGATGCCGAAGACCACGCCCACCGCCGAGCAGAACACCAGGCCGATGACGGCCCACTCCAGCGGGACGCGCGGCTGGAAGTGGGCCACCAGTGCGACGATGTTGCCGAGCGCGAAGCCCGCGACCACGCCGCCCACGCCGCCGACGTTGCACAGCAGCACCGCCTCGATCAGGAACTGGTTGCGGATGCTGGCGCGCCGGGCACCGAGCGCCTTGCGCAGCCCGATCTCCCGCGTTCGCTCGGTCACGGCCACCAGCATGATGTTCATGATCCCGATGCCGGCCACGATCAGCGCGACGATGCCGATCACGAACCCGCCGAGCTTCACTCCCGCGCTGAGCTTGTTGAACTCGGTGATCAGGCTGGCGCTGTTGTAGAAGCTGAAGTTGTCCTCTTCCCCGGGCTTGACGCCGCGCTGGGCGCGAAGGATCCGGCGCGCCTCGTCGATCGACTCGTCCATCAGCGCCGGGGTCTTGGCGCGTACGGTGATGTTCACCGAGCGCTGGTTCCCCTGCTTGTCGACGAGGCCGTACGTGTCGACGAACGTGGTCACCGGCATGAGCACGTAGTTGTCGAAATTGCCGCCGATTGCCGACTTCCGCTCGTCGAACACGCCCACCACCTCGTACTTCCGCTTGTCGACCAGGATCTCGCGCCCGATCGGGTCCACGAACGGGAACAGCTTCTTCGCGATCGCGTAGCCGATGACCACGACCCTCGTGTGGCCGCGGAGGTCGAGCGGCGACAGGTTGCGACCACGGCCCACGTAGTGCGTGTTGTTCGCCGGATACTCGGGCGTGCCGCCGACGATCGACAGGTTCGGGTTCGTGCTCTCGCCGCGATATTCCGCGGCGAACCCGAAGTCCCAGATCTCGGAGCCCACCAGGTCCACGGTCGGGACGTTGCCGCGGATGGCGTCCGCGTTCGCGAGCGTGAGCGGCGGCCGCCGCATCGCCTTGCGCCGCTCCGCTTCCGACGACGGGCCGGCCGGCCACTTCTGCACCTGGAACGTCTGCGCGCCCAGCACGCTCATCTCCTGCTCGAGCGTGGTCTGGACGAGCGCGATCGCGGTCATGACCGAGATGATCGAGGCGACCCCGGCGACGATGCCGAGCAGCGTGAGCACGCTCCGGAGCTTGTTGGTGAGGATCGCGCCGAGCGACATCGCGAGCAGGTCCCGTGGATTCATGGCTGCGTTCTCACTCGTACCGCAGCGCTTCGATCGGATCGAGCCGCGCGCCGCGCCACGCGGGCGCCACGCCCGCGATGAGGCCGACCAGGATCGACACCAGCACCGCGATGCCCACGATCGGCAGCGACAGGCTCGCCGGCATCACGCTCGCGTTCAGGACCGCGGTGACGCCCGCCGCGAGCACGATGCCGATCGCGCCCCCGAGCAGGCAGATCGCCGACGACTCGAACAGGAACTGGAGCAGGATGCTGCGGCGCGTGGCGCCGATCGCCTTGCGGATGCCGATCTCGCGGGTGCGCTCGGTGACGGACACGATCATGATGTTCATCACGCCGACCGCGCCCACGAACAGCGAGAAGCTCGTCACCACGAGTCCGACCAGCAGCATCACGCCCATGACGTTGTTGAACGTGCCGACCAACGTGTCCAGCTTGTTGATCGAGAAGTTGTCGGCCTGGGCCGGTCGCAGGCCCCGCACCTTGCGCATCTCGCCCTTCACCTCGTACTCGAGATCGGCCATCGCCGCCTGCGAGGGCGCCTTCACCGCGATGTTCACGTCGACGTGGCCCCGCCGCCCGCCGAACACGCGCACGTAGGTGGTGATCGGAATGAAGACCTGGCGGTCGAAGTTGGGCCCGCCCATGAAGCTCCCGCCCTGCTTCTCCATCACGCCGATGATGCGGAACTCGTTGGGCCCGATCTGGAGCGTGCGGTTCACGGGGTCGATGCCCTTGTAGAGCCGGTCGCGGATATCGCTGCCGATCACGCACACGCTGCGCTTGCTGATGAGGTCGAACGGCATCAGGAAGCGCCCCTGCTGGGGCTGGGCCAGCGAGAACAGCGACTGCTTCTCGCTGGTCCCGATGATGATCACGCCTTCGAGCGTCTCCGAGCCGTGCTTCACGTCCGCGCGGCTGTCGAGCGACGGGTTGACCAGGGCGCGCCCACGCAACCGGGCCTCGAGCGCCCGGGCCTCGCGCAGGTCGAGTCGCGGCCGGTTGCGGAAGACGAAAAAGTCGTCCATCACCACCCAGGGCATGCGCGAGACGTAGATCACGTCCGAGCCCACGGCCGAGAAGCTCTCGCGGAACTTGTTCTTGAGGCCGTTCACCGCCGTCATCGTCGTGACCACGGCCACGATGCCGATGATGATCCCGAGCGTGGTGAGCGAGCCCCGGACCTTGTTGGCCCACAGCGCGCGCAGCGCGATCCGCAGGGACTCGACCAGTACCGACAGCGATCGCATCGTGCCCGCGCTCCTACCCGCGCTTGCCGCCGCCTTCAGACGTGTCGGCCTTCTTGTCGTTGTTGATCCGCACCACGGCGCCGTTGTCGAGGTCCTTGGAGATCGCGCGGTAGCTGCCCGACACGACCTCGTCACCTTCCTTCAAGCCCTCGAGGATCTCGATCCGCTCGTCGCTCTGGATCCCGGTCTTCACCTGGTGGGCGACGGCCTTGCCGCCCTCGACGCAGAACACCACCTCGACGAAGCCGTCGCGGTCGGCCTTGAAGCGCTTCTCCGCGTCGCTGCGCTTCTCGCCCTTCCGGGCGAGCTGGTCGATCGTGCGCAGTGCCACGCACTGGATCGGGACGCTCAGGGCGCTGGGATTGGTCTTGGTCATGATGTCGGCGGTCGCCGTCATGCCCGGGCGCAGCGTCGCCGGCGGGTCGTCGATGGCGATCTTGATCTCGAACTCGGTCTTCTGCTCGCTGCTGCCGGCGGCCGCGGTGTTGGCGCTGCTGCTGATGTCGGACACCTTGCCCTTCAACGGCGTGGCAAGCAGCGCGTCGGTCTGGACCTCGGACGCCTGGCCCGGCTGGATGGAGACGATGTCGTTCTCGTCGACGTTGACCTGCGCCTCCATCTCGCGGAGGTCGGCGATCACCATGATCACGTCCGCCTGGAACTGCGAGCCGAGCGCGATCTCGCCGATCTCCTTGTTGAGCGCGCTGACCGTGCCCGACATCGGCGCGTAGATCGTGGTCTTGGACAGGTCGTCGCGGGCCTGCTTCAACGCCGCCCGCGCCTGCTCGACCTGCTCGACCGCCGACTTGTGACGGGCCTCCTCCACCTGCCACGCGGTCTGCTTGGCGTCGAACTCCGCCTGCGACTGGAGATGCTGCTCGAGCATCCCCTTCGCGCGCGTGAACTCGCGCTCGGCCTGGGCGTAGTTCTGCTGGGCGAGCGTCGCGTTGGCCTGCGCCGAGCGGACGTTCGCCTCGGCGCTCTCGACCGCGGCGAGGTAGCGCTCGCGGTCCAGCTCGACCAGCAGCGCGCCCTTCTCGACGTGCTGGCCCTCGACGACGCCGAGACGCTTGATCTTGGCGCTCACGTCGGCGCTGATCTTGATCTGCGTGCGCGGCTGGATGCGGCCGGTCGCGCTCACCTTCTGCACGATCTCCTGCCGCGTCACCTTGGCGGTCTGGACCTCGAGGCCCTTGCTGCCGCGCGAGCGCGAGGCCATGACCAGCACGGCCACGACCACCACCAGCACGGCGGTGGCGGCCCAGACGAGTTTCTTCTTGAGCATGCGACGGTCTCCGGGATGCGAGAGCTCGGGCGCCTCCAGGCGTCAATGAGCCCTACGCGGTACCCGGGCCGAAGGTTACTCCACCGCCCTCCTGGGCTGGCCGGACGCCAACGAGTGCGGACAAAAGGCTGCCCGAGCGCGGGTTGCCTCCGAGACACGGCCTCGGGGATGCTGCCGGCGTGTTGCGCTGCGAACCTACCCCCGGGGACCCCGCGTGAGTTCTTCGAAGCCCGATGGCGACCCGAGGCCGGCGCCGGCGGATCCGGTACTCGAGCCTCCGATCGAACGGCTTCCCCAGCGCACGGTGCGCTCGCCGAGGTCGCGGGTGTGGACGGCACGCCTGCTGGCGCTCGCGGCCGACGCGGTCCAGATCGTGTTCCTGCCGCTCTTCGGCGCGGGCGCCGTCTCACCCCTCAACGACGCGCTCGACGTGACGGTCGGCATCGTCCTGGTGTGGCTCGTCGGCTGGCACTGGGCGTTCCTGCCCTCGTTCGTGGCCGAGCTGGTGCCGGGCCTCGACATCTTCCCGAGCTGGACCACCGCGGTGTGGTTCGCGACGCGCGGGCGGAAGTGAGCCTGCACCCGGCGCCGGCGGCCCCGCCTGCCCTGCCCCGCCTCGATCCCGCCATCCAGGTGCGCGGGCTGGTCAAGCGCTACGCCGACGTGGTCGCGGTGAACGGCGTCGATCTCGAGATCCGAAGCGGCGAGTGCTTCGGCCTGCTCGGGCCGAACGGCGCCGGAAAGACCACGACGATCGAGATCCTCGAGGGCCTGAACCGGCCGGACGAAGGCGACGTGCAGGTGCTCGGCCGCCGCTGGAGCGGCGGTGCCGACCGCGCCCTGCGCGAGCGCCTGGGCATTCAGCTCCAGGAGACCAAGCTGCAGGAGAAGCTGACCGTGCTCGAGACCATCGAGCTCTTCCGCAGCTTCTACCGCCGGGGCCCCGAGCCCGAGGAGGTCCTGCGGCGCGTGGCGCTCGAGGAGAAGCGCAACGCCTGGGTGGTCAAGCTGTCGGGCGGACAGCGACAGCGCCTGTCGCTCGCGTGCGCGCTCGTCAACGACCCGGAGCTGCTGTTCCTCGACGAGCCCACGACGGGCCTGGACCCGCAGTCGCGGCGCCAGCTCTGGGACCTGATCGAGGCGTTCCGGGGACGCGGCGGCACCACGCTGCTCACGACCCACTATATGGACGAGGCCGAGCGGCTCTGCGACCGCGTCGCGATCATGGACCACGGACGCGTGATCGCGCTCGGCACGCCCGGCGAGCTGATCGCGAGCCTCGGCGCCGAGCACGTCGTGGAGTTCTCGGTCGAGGGCGCGCTCGAGTTCGACGGCATCGAGCGCCTGCCCTCGGTGCGCCAGGCGCGCCGCGAAGCGGCGGGCTTCGCGCTGATCGTGGGCGAGCCCCATGTCGCGATCCCGGCGCTGCTCGCCGAGCTCGCGCGCCAGCGGGTCGAGCTCCAGCGCCTGACCACGCATCACGCCACGCTCGAGGACGTGTTCATGAGCATGACCGGCCGGACGCTGCGCGATGAGTGATCGCGGCGCGCTCGCGCACTCTCCGCTCTGGCAGCTCACGCGCGTGCGCATGATCAGCTTCCTGCGCGAGCCCGAGGCGGTGTTCTGGGTGTTCGCGTTCCCGGTGCTGATGGCGCTCGCGCTGGGGATCGCCTTCCGCACCTCGGGCCCGCCCCGTTCGCGGGTCGGCGTGGTCGAAGGCCCCGGGGCGGCGGCGATCGCCGACGCGCTCGAGGCCTCGCCGGACCTCGAGGTGATCCGCGTCGAGGCGGATGAGGCCGAGCGGGCATTGGGCCGCGGCAAGGTCGCGGTGCTGGTGCGACCGCAGAGCTCCGGCCCGCCGGCGCTCACGTGCGATCCCACGCGCGCGGAGACCCGGCTCGCCCAGCTCGCGACGGTCGAGGCGCTCGAGCGCGCCGCCGGCCGTCGCGACGTCGTGGGCCCCGCGCTCGAAACCAGGATCCGCGCCGGGTCGCGCTACATCGACTTCCTCATTCCGGGCCTCATCGGCTTGAACCTGCTCGGCACGGGGATGTGGGGGATCGGCTTCCCGATCGCGACCGCCCGGCAGCAGAAGCTCCTCAAGCGCATGCTCTCCACCCCGATGCGCCGCTCCGACTACCTGCTCTCCCACATGCTCGCGCGCCTGGTGTGGCTGGCAATGGAAGTCGTGGCGGTGCTGGGCTTCGGCATGCTCGCGTTCGGCGTCCAGGTGCGCGGGGACTGGTTCGCGTTCACGCTCGTCACGCTGATCGGCGCGTTCTCGTTCTCCGCGCTCGGCCTGCTCGTCGCCTGCCGCGCGCGCACGATCGAGGCGGTGTCGGGGCTCATGAACGTGAGCATGCTGCCGATGTGGCTGCTCTCGGGCAGCTTCTTCTCCGCGGACCGCTTCCCCGACGCCATGCAGTGGTTCGTCCAGGCGCTGCCGCTCACCGCGGTGAACAATGCGTTGCGCCTGATCATGAACGAGGGCGCCGGCCTCGCCGGCGTCCTGGCGCCGATCGGCATCCTCGTCGCCTGGGGCGTGGCGAGCTTCTTTGCCGCGCTCGCTCTCTTCCGCTGGGAGTGAGGCGTCTGGTCCGCTCACCGCGCCCATCGACTCCGCGCCGCCAGGGAACGCCCGTCGCGCTGGACGCGGGGTTGGCCCTCGCCTGCGCGGCGTTGGCGCTGTGGACGCAGCGGCGAGCGCTCGGTGTCTACTTCCATCCCGATGACCTGATCTCGCTGGAATGGACACGCGGCATCCTCCCCTCGCCGGACTTCGGCCTGTGGCGATTGCTCTCGGGAAAGGTGTATTTCGCCGCGGCGCTGGGCGTGTTCGGGACCGACCCGTTCCCCTACCACGTGCTCAATGCGGTCGTTCACGTGGCGAACGTGGTGCTGCTCTACGCCCTCGCCCGCCGCTTGGGAGCGCCGAGCTCGGCGGCGACACTGGCCGCGGGGCTCTTCGGCTCGGCCCGCCCCGCGTTCAGCGTGCTGCAGCAGGCCGTGGGAATCGGTGAGCTGCTGGCGTTCGGCCTCAGCGCGGGCGCACTCATGGCGTGCGAACGACGCTCGCTTGCGTGGCGGACGGCCTCCGTCCTGCTCTTCGCCGCGGCGCTGCTCTCCAAGGAGGCCGTGCTCCTGCTTCCGTTCGTGCTGCTCCTGCCGCGCGAGACCGCCGGCTGGACGCTGGCCGCCGCATGGCGCGAGCGACTGCGCGTGGCGGCGCCGCTCCTCGTCACCTGCCTCGCCGCGACGCTCGTGCTCGTGATCGGCAACGTGAGGAACCGCGCGTTCGGCGGCGAGGCCTATGCGATGGCCTTCGGCTCGACGATGTTCCACAACCTGATGACCTACGTGTCGTGGGCGTTCGACGCGCGCAGCCCGTTCTTCGACGACCCGGGCGGCATCTCGTTCACGGCCTGGCGCGTGGGGCTCCCGGTGCTGGCGATGCTGCTCGCGCTCGCATGGTTCACGCGCCGGCGAACGCTGCTGCCCGCGATCGGGCTCGCCTGGGCCGCGCTCGCGATCGCGCCCGTTCTGCCGCTCACCCACCATACGTACGCCACCTACCTCTACACGCCGCTCGCGGGGCTCGCGCTCGCCATCGGTGCCGGGCTCGAGTCGCTCGTCGCCACGTTGCAACCGGCGCGCAGCGAGCGGGCCGTGCGCGAGCGCGCTCCGAGCGCCCGACCGCCCGCCGGCGTCGCGGTCTGGGTGACCGTCACGGTCCTGCTCGTCGCGGCCGCGGTAGCCAGCGACCGGCTGCTTGGCGAGCGCGTGGGCCGGCGCGTCGAGAGCATCGACCTGCCCTTCGACCGGCAGCTCCGGAAGAGCGAGATGGTCCGCCGTGCCACCGAGGGTCTGCGGCGCACGGGCACGCCGCGGAGGATCGTCCTCTACATGCCACCGGAGGCGTCCAACCGGCTCGATCAGCTCACGGGCCGCGTCTACGCCGACACGACGCTCGAGCTGAGCCAGATGCTGATGGTGCGCGTGCTCGACGAGGGCCGCGCCCTGCGCGCGCTGATCCCGGGGCTCGACTCGGTGGCGTTCGTCCGCCGCTGGTCGCCCGCGTACACCGACTTCGACCTGTGCGCGAACTCGCCGGCGGGCGACATCGTCGACTTCGGCCAGGGCCCTGAGGCGCACCTGCGGCTCGGCCAGCTCCTGATCCAGAGCGGCAAGAGCCTGTTCGCCGAGGACCTGCTGGGCGCGGCGAGCACTGCCTACCCGGAGGACGCGCGGCTCCGCCAGATGCTCCTGACCGCGCAGGCGGCCGGGGCGCGACGGTGAACAGGGCTGCACACGTCGCCCACTAGGTCCGAGGCATGCGCCTACTCCGGCAGCATCCCGATGCTTCGGAGCCAGGCCTCCACGAGCGCGGGCCAGCGCGTGACCGGAGCCTTTGTGCGTCGCAGCCCGAACGCGTGACCGCCCTGCGCGTACAGGTGCAGCTCCACGGGAACGCCGGCTTTTTTCAGCGCGATGTAGTAGACGAGCGAGTTCTCGACCGGGTCCGTGGGATCCGCGACCGAGTGGAGCAGGAACGTCGGAGGCGTGCGGGCCGTGACCGGGAGCGTCGCGTTCAACTCGAACTCCTGCGTCGTGTGCTCCAGCATGTGCCCCGGGTAGACCGCGACGGCGAAGTCGGGCCGACAGCTCACCGTGTCCGTGGCGTCCACGGCCGGATAGGCACGCTTGTCGAAGTGCGTGCTGATGTCCGCCACCAGGTGGCCGCCGGCCGAGAAGCCGAGCACGCCGATCTTGTGCGGGTCGACATGCCACTCGGCGGCGCGGGCACGCACGAGGCCCACGGTGCGCTGGGCATCGGCCAGCGCCATCGGGGTCCTGGCATCCACGTGGTGCCGGACGTCCGCGTCCCAGTGCGGCCCCGAATCCGGCACGCGGTACTTGAGGAGGATCGCGGTGATCCCGCTGGACACGAGCCAGTCACAGATCTCCGTTCCCTCGAGATCGATCGCCAGCGTCTTGTAGCCGCCGCCCGGAAAGACGACCACCGCGACGCCCGTGTTCCCGGTCGCCGGGGAATAGACGGTCATCGTGGGCTTGACGACGCGCATCACCGCGGTCCACGGCTTGCCCGCGACCGGTCGCGCGACCGTGGCCACGGTCTCGGGCCCGGCCGCGGGCTGCGCGAGCGGAGCCGGTCCCGGCCAGATCGGCACCTGCGTGTGGCCCGGTGCGGGCTGCCACACCGCGCCCGGGGCTTGCGCCGTGGCGAGCGACGCCAGCAGGCAGCCGGCGAGCAGCAGGCGGATGCGCTTCACCACCTCACTCCGACCAGCGCCTCGATGCCACGCGTCTTCCAGTCGCTGACCCACTGCTGCTCCCGGGCGACGCCGGTCAGACCGTGCGAGTAGCGCAGCTCCGCAGTCCCGAGGTGATTCGCGAGCGGGAACTCGTACCCGGCCCCCGCGTCGAGCGAGAGATTCGTGCTCACCAGGTCGTCCTTGATGTCCCTGGAGCTGGTCCCCGGCGCGAGCGAGTTCTCCTCCGTCACGAGCTCGGCCGCGAGCAGTACCGCGAACTCCGGGCCCGCCGAGATGAAGAACCGGTTCGACGGCAGCGGTCGCCACGCGAGCAGCATCGGCAGCGACACGTAGTGCTGGACGAAGCGGAACTTGCCGGTGAAGCCGGGCGAAACCGGCCCCAGGTCGAACTCGACGCGATTCCCCTGTTGGACGTAGCGCAGACCGGTGTGGAGCGACCAGCGCCCCTGGAACGGAACCTCCAGCGACAGGCCCCCGGTGAACGACGGGCGCCAGCTCGTGTCCCAGTAGACGAGCGGGAAGATGTCGGGGTCGTCGAAGCTCAGCGACGACACGTTGACGCCCAGCTCGACCCCCGGACGCACGGCCGCGAGCCCGGTCGAGGGGACGATCGACGTCAGCGTGAGCGTGAGTGCCGTTCCAGCGAGCAGGATCCGTCTCATGTCCGCTCCCGAGCGAGGGTTGCCCACGGGCGGTGCGGGCTCTGCTACGCTCCACCGCCGGAATCGGCCGCCATCCTCGCTCACCGTTCCCCACCCGTCGAGGTCCCCATGCGCATGCGCCTGCTGCTGCCGTCGGCCGCGATGCTCCTGGCCGTCACTGCCGTGAACTCCCACGCCGCCGTGAAGTCGAAGGTGGTCGAATACGAAGCGAACGGCGTCGCGCTCCAGGGCTACCTCGCCTGGGACGACGCCGCGAAGGGCAAACGCCCGGGCGTGATCGTCGTGCACGAGTGGTGGGGCCACAACGCGCATGCGCGTCGCGCCGCCGACAAGCTCGCGAGCGCGGGCTACGTGGCGTTCGCGCTCGACATGTTCGGCAAGGGAAAGGTGACGACGCATCCGGACTCCGCCCAGGCGTTCGTGGCCGAGGCGATGTCGGACGCCGAGGCGGCCCCGACGCGCTTCCATGCTGCGCTCGCGCAGCTCAAGGCGGATCCGCACGTGGACGCCTCGCGCATCGGCGCCATCGGCTATTGCTTCGGTGGCGCGGTGGTGCTGGGCATGGCGCGCGCGGGCGAAGATCTAAAGGCCGTCGGCACGTTCCACGGCGCGCTCGCGACGCAGCACCCCGCCGAGGCCGGCAAGGTGAAGGCGAAGCTGCTCGTTCAGACCGGCGCCGCCGATCCCATGGTGAACGCCGACGCCGTGGCTGCATTCGACAAGGAGATGAAGGCGGCCGGCGCCAACTACCGCATCATCACCTACCCCGGCGCCAAGCACAGCTTCACCAACCCGAATGCCGACAAGTCCGGAGTGCCCGGGCTCGCCTACGATGCGTCGGCCGACCAGAAGTCGTGGGCGGAGTTGCTCAAGTTCTTCAAGAAAGAGCTGTAGCGAACCGCTCTCTCACCGCGCCACCACGACCTGCACGGTGCGGCTCCCGCCCGCGAACTCGAGCCTCGCGTAGTAGACGCCGCTCGGCACCCGCGCGCCGGCGGTCGTGGTGAGCGCCCACGTCACGGCGAGACGCCCGGGCCCGAGCGTGCCCGCGAACGGCGTCGCCAGCCGCCGTCCCTGGGCATCGAACACGTCGAGCTTCGCGGTCAGCGCGACCGGTGAATCGACCACGAACGTCACCCGCCGCGCGGCCGGGTTGCGCCCGGCGAGGCCCAGGCTCACGCCGCGCGCCGGCGAGCGGTACTCGTCCACCGACACGACACTGGGTGCGCCGAGCTTGAAGTCGCTCCCGTTCCAGTCCAGGCGCGTGAACGCGATGCCGGTCGAGCCCGTCGACCACGCGGTGAACCCGCCCAGGTAGTCCGCGCCCGGGATGTGCAGCTCCTCGCTGCCGCTCCAGCCGAACGCCGTGGGCACGTTGTTCAGGTACTGCTCGAGGATGATCGGCGCGCTCCAGTTGGCCGGCGTCGTGTCCGCCACGCTGGCGCCGGGCGCGAGGGCCTCGAAGCGGATCGTCGTGTGACCGTTCTCGCCGGGCGGCGAGCCCGCGTTCGTGAACATGAGCCGCCAGTCTGTTCCCGAGCCGTTCGCGGAGAAGACGTGCGGGCCCTCGAGCTGCTGGATCCCGGTGAAGCTCCGGAGCGTCTTCGGGAAGTAGCCGAGGTCGTGCCACGTGTCGACGCTGCCCGAGTCGCTGCGGGCCACGCCGACCGCGAGCCCGCCCCGGTTGAGCTGGGTGTCGGCCGAATCGTGCGCGTCGTAGTACATGAGCAGGCAGCCGGGTCGATCGGGGTCGTGGATCATGTAGCAGTCCCGGAACTGTGACTGGCCGCTGTAGACGGGCGGATCGGGCACGGCCCAGCCGGTGTTGGCGGCCTCCCACACCATGACGCGGGGCGGATCCCACACCGTGTTCGACGTGTCGAGGACGGCGGTGGAGACGTAGCCGATCCGCTGGTCTTCCTGATCGTCCACGCCCGTGTAGAACATGTACGTGCGACCGTTCGCCTCGATCAGGCTTGGCGACCACACGTGCCTGCGGTTCCACCACGTCGTGTCCACGGCGAACGCCAGCGTGTCCACCGCCCAGTGCAGCAGGTCGGGCGACCAGGCGTGGCCGAACGTGCGCTCGGCGATATGGAGACCGCCGCTCCGCTGGTAGACCAGGTGGAAGAGCTCGCGGAGCCGCACCGTGACGACGATCGAATCCGGCAGGTACGTCGTGTCCGCGTGCGTCACGACGTTGCGGAAGAACGCGAACTCCTTGACCGACACGTCCCCGTCGGGGTCGTGATACACCCAGTACGTGGGGTGGATCTCGGAGTTCGTGTGGAACGGCGGCGGCGTGCCCTGGCCCCGGCTGGGGCCGGGCCAGGCTGAGAGCGCGAGGCAGACGAACAGCAGCGCCGCAGGCTTCATCGTGGCTTCCGCAGGTCCCCCGCTTCGTCCGGCCTCGTGGAGTCGGATCGAGGATGTACGGCCACTCCCAGTCTACGCGGCCCGGCATGCCTCGAGCCACCACAGAACTCCGCGGACCGGGACCTGGCCGTGAACCCGTGAGAGACTGCGCCGCATGGAACGGATCGAAGCGGTCGTCATCGGCGCCGGTCAGGCCGGGCTCGCGGCCAGCCACGAACTGACCGAACGCGGCATCGAGCACATGGTCCTCGAGCGCGGTGCGATCGGGGACACGTGGCGCACGCGGCGCTGGCGCTCGTTCCGCATCGTGAGCCCGAACTCGCTCAACCTGCTGCCGGGTTACGAGTACGCAGGCCCCGAGCCGGACGCCTTCTCCGACACCGCCGCGTTGCTCGATTACCTCGAGGGCTACGCCGCGTCGTTCGAGGCCCCCGTCCGCACGCGGACGGTGGTCCAGGCCGTGCGGGCGATGGACGGCCGCGGGCATCTCGTCCATACCGCGGACGCGACGCTCCACGCCGACCACGTCGTCATCGCGACGGGCGCATTCGGGAGCGCGTACGTGCCCGCGCTGGCCGCGAGCCTCGCGCCGGCGATCGGCTCGCTCCACACCGACGACTACTGGGCGCCCGAGGAGCTGCCGGCGGGTGGCGTGCTGGTGGTGGGCGCGGGCCAGTCGGGACTGCAGATCGCCGACGAGCTGGCGCGTGCGGGCCGCTCGGTGATCGTCGCGGTGGGAACGCATGGCTGGGTCCCGCGACGCGTCTACGGCCGCGACCAGATGTGGTGGCGCATGGACAACGGCGACTACCGAACCGTGGTCGGCCACGCGGAGCGCCCCAAGGCCGACTACCCGTTCACGTTCCTCGCGCGCTGGGGCAGCGAGGACTTCAACGTCCGCACGGCATGGCAGTCGGGCGTGCGCCTCGCCGGTCACCTGGTGGGCGTCGACGGCACGCGCGCCACGTTCGCGCCCGACCTGGTTCCGCTCCTGCGTGCCGGCGACAACGTCGCACGCGAGTTCGTCCGTCGCGTGCGCGATTTCGCGCGCGGCCGGGGGGACGACGTGCCCGAGCCCGAGCTGCAGAGCCACTGGCGCGACGCGGAGCTCGAGCGGTTGGAGCCGCCGGCGACGATCGACCTCGCGGCCGAAGGCATCCGCACCGTGATCTGGTCCACGGGCTACCGCCAGGACTTCTCGTGGCTTCGCGTGCCCGGTGTTCTCGCCGAGAACGGCGCGCCGTTCCAGCGGCAGGGCGTCTCGCCCGTGCCGGGGATCCACTTCGTCGGCCTCCATCGCATGTGGGAGGCGGGCACCGGTACGCTGCTCGGCTGCGGCTGGGCAGCGACGAACGTCGCGGAGCACATCCTCCGCTCCAAGTGACGTGCCCGTGGCCGCTCCAACCCTGCGTTCGTTCCGGCTGTCTCAGCACGTCAACCCCCACGATCCGTGCTCCGTCGCACGGCCAATGCCCGAGACCCGAGGGATCCGCTGATGCGAATGCTCCACCGCGGTTGCGCGCTCATGCTCGCGTTCACGTCGGCAGCCGCAGCCGCGCCAACGAAGAACGTGCGCGCGGATGCCGAGTCGGCGTTCGTCGCCCTGCGCTTCGACGAAGCCGACCGCGGCTTCGCATCGATCCTCGCCAGGTCCCCGCGCGACACGCTGGCGCTCATCCGCCGCGGCCAGATCGCGTTGTTCTCGAACCGGCTCGCCGAGGCGAAGCCGTTGATCGAGCAGGCCCGCGCTGCCGGCGCCACGCCGGTGCGCGTGTCAGTTCTGCTGGGCGAGGTCGCCTATCGCCAGGACGACTACGCCGCCGCCGCGACGCTCTTCCAGGCCGCGGGCCGCGACGCCAAGGCGCGCAAGCTCGCGTCGTTCGCGGGGGCCCGGCCGTGGCGGATCGAGGGCCCGGACAGCGTCTCGCTCCCGCTCGTCCAGGTGGATCCACTGCCCGTCGTGTCGCTGACGGTGAACGGAAGAGGGCCCTTCTTCTTCCTCATCGACACCGGCGGCGGCGAGCTGGCGCTCGACCCCTCGCTCGCCGACACGCTGGGGCTCGAGCGCTTCGGCGAGGAGATGGGCACGTTCGCGGGCGGCAAGCGAAGTGCCGTCATGCAGTCGCGCGTGGGTTCGCTCGGGCTCGGTCCGCTCACGATCCACGACGTGCCGGTCGGGCTGCTCGACACCCAGCGGTTCTCGAGGATCGCGCTCGGGCGTCCGGTCGCGGGGGTCATCGGCACCGTGCTCCTCTACCACTTCCGGTCGACGATCGACTATCCGCACGCGCGGCTCGTGCTCACGCGTCGTGGGACTCCGGTCCAGGCGTCCGGCGAGATCGAGGTGCCGTTCTGGATGGCCGGCGATCACTTCATGGTCGCGACCGGGACCGTGGATTCGAGCAGCGCGAAGACATGGTTCGTGGACTCCGGCCTGGCGGGCGCGGCGTTCACCGCGCCGGCTTCCACGCTCGTGGATGCGCGCATCCCGCTCCCGGACACGGCCAAGGGCATGAGCGGCATCGGGGGTGGCGGCAGCGTTCACGCCGCGCCGTTCCGCGTGCGAAAGCTCACGCTGGGATCCGCCGAGGCGCACGACCTGCTCGGCTTCTTCGGCGTGTTTCCGCCGACGCTCGAACGGACGTTCGGCTTCCGCGTCGACGGCCTCATCTCCCACTCGTTCCTGCGAAGCTTCAGCGTCACGTTCGACTTCGATCGCATGCGGATCGTGCTGGCGAAGCCCGCGTAGCCCTTCATCCATCACTTGAAGGCCGATCGGGGCCTATGGCCGTAACATCTCATTGGCCTGTGGGTTACCCCGTTGTGCGGACGGCCCGCGTGAAGTCGGGTCCACGGCCCTATCACGCGCCGCGGGCTCACGCGACGTTCTGGGTGGCGAGCACGTCACGTGCTCGCGATGTCGCCTTCTTCAGGAGCATTCCGTGGCTCTCCGCCTCGCGTTCGCCCGACCATGGTCCATCCGCCCGTCCCGGCGTTTCACGGCTTCCGCTCGCGCAGCAGCGATCCTGCTGCTGCTCGTGTGGCTCGGCCCCGTCTCGTTCGCAGCCACGGATACGTGGCAGCTCTTGAGGTGGGCAGGCGCTCCCGCTCCCGCCTCGGCGGAAACCCAGGTGATCCCCGCCGGCCAGGCGCTGGTGCTCGAGCCCGGTACCCCGCTCAAGCTCTGGCTGCGTGACGACAGCGTCGTCCAGGGCAAGTTCCTCGGTCGGGCGCTCCTCGACTCGGCGCTCTACGCGCCGCGCTTCGCCGCGTACGCGCGCACGTCCGACTTCGTGCCGTTCGCGCTGGGCGAGACGTTGCGCGTCTCGCTCCGTGACGGGCGTGAGTGGTCCGCGCCGTTCGCCGGCTACGGCGAGATGACGCTGCTGTTGAAGGGTGCGGAGGGTTCCGATCCGCGCCGCGTGCCGTTCGAGTTCGTGCGCGAGGTCCGTGGCGCGAACGGCGCGTGGGTGCAGCCCAAGGTGCTCACGCGCGAGTTCCGCAAAGGCTCGCTGCCGTCGGCGGAAGCGATCGCGCTCGGCGAGCGCGCGGGCGTGAGGACCGGCGCCGACCAATGGACGAACGCACTGCGGGTCGCCGTGCAGGACATCAAGTCAGCCGCGGTGGAGCTGCCCTCCGGGGGCAGTGTCGCGGGCGTCGTGCTGGTGAGCGCGCTCGTGACCGTGGTGCTCTTCTACGTGCTGCTCGCGGCCAGCCTGCATTCGAGTTCGTCAACGAGCTGCAGCTCGGCCAGCTCGTTCCCGGGCTTCCTCGGCGGCATGAGCCTGCACCTCACCACGCGGCCCTACGATCGCACCCGGAGCTGTTACGCCGACGATCCGCCGCCCATGGCCGACGCGGCGCCGGGTGGGACCGAAGCCCCCCCGGTCGCCGCGTCCGCGGCTCCCACCGGGCCGCCGGCCGTCACCGCACCTCAGAACGCGGCCGCCACCCTCAGCTGGTAGCTCGTCAGCGCCGCCACCGAGACCTCACCGCCGAGCATCATGTGCCAGAGCGAGAGCTCGGCGCCGCCGACCACGTGCGGCACCACCTGCGTCTCGGCGTGGAGTGCGACCACGTCGCTCCGCTCGCGCGCGATCACCACGTCGCCGCCAACGTAGAGGTACGGCGTGAGCCGGTTCCACAGCGTGCGGCTGCCGGCCAGCTCGGCCGTGATCGCGTGCATGTCCATGTCGTGCACGTAGAGCGTCTTCGTGTACGCGGCCCGCGCGGCGAAGTTCACCGGCGAGTCGCCGCCCGAGTTCGCGAACGCGTACCGGGTCTCGAGCCCCAGCCAGCCGTAGTTGGCTTTCGGGTTGCGCGTCCAGTACGCGCCGAAGTCGAGGCGGTCGGTGACGCCGACGCGGGCACGAGCGAGCGGGAACGACTGCTGGTCCCCGAGCTCGTGGTCGGCATTCGGGTGCGCGAACGTGTCGTTCCACGCATCCGAGTGGTCGTCCAGCCCGAAGTTGAGTTGCTCGAGCCCGAACGTGAACCCGCCACGTCCGAGCGGCGCGGCCGTGGCGCCGGGTTTGAACGCCGAGACCGAGCCGAACTCGCGCGTGAACCGGCGGAACGCATCCTGCGTGAGGTCGGCCGAGAAGATGACGGAGCATTCCTCGAGCGTGGGATCGACGTGCAGCGGCGGATCGATCACGCCGTTGGGCCCGTGGGCAAGCGCCGTCGCCGGCGCCAGCAGCAGCAGGGCGATCAGGACTGTGGGAGCACTCGCCATGACATGAACCTCCCCCGCCAGGGGCGGGTGTGAAGTGGGATCCGCGCCTCCATTCGGCGCGATGGAAATGCTACGGCACCAAGCACCTGGGAGTTTTTGCCGCGCGCGCCAGAGTCTGTGCCCCGTACGCCAATCCGGGCGCGTTTGGGCTAGATTCGTGAGCCATGTGGTCGCGCAGCGGGACGGTGCTGTCGGTTTCGAGCCGGGCGATGCTCACCGCCTGCGAACGACTCGGGCTGGACACGGCGGCGCTCCTGCGCTCGGTCGGGATCGCGCGCGCGACCATCGACGATCCGGACGCGCGACTCGACGCGGCCAAGGTGGGTGCGCTGTGGACGAGGGCTTACGAGCTCTCCGGCGACCCGGTCCTGTCGTTGCACGCGGCCGAGGCCTGCCCGATCGGCGCCTACAAGGTCATCGACTTCATGGCCGCCAACGCCGCCACCGTGGGCGAGGCGTTCCGCTATTCGTCGCGCTACTTCCCGCTCATCAACACCGCCATCCGGTTGCCGATCGACGAGTCGGGCGACCTGGTCACGTTCGACGTCGTGGACGAGACCGGACCGCGGGGCATCACGAGGCCGTACGCGGAGTACTGCTTCGCGGCGTTCCTGCTGCACGTGCGCGGCGTGACCGGCGTGCCGTTCCCGCTGGAGGAGCTCACGTTCGTGCACGCCGCGCCGGCCGACATCCGCGAGCACACGCGTGTCTTCGGCTGCCCGGTCCGCTTCGAGGCCGCGCACAACCGCATGCCCATCGCTCGCGAGGCGTGGGAAACGCCGACGAAAGCCGCGAACCCGGGAGTGCTGCGGGTGCTCCAGGAGCACGCGGACCTGCTGCTCGCGAAACTGCCGAAGGGCCCCGACCTGGTGGAGCGCACGCGCAAGGCGATCGGCGAGCGGCTGCGCGGGGCCGATTCGTCGCTGGAGAGCGTGGCGCGCGAGCTGGGCATGAGCGAGCGCAGCCTGCAGCGCCACTTGCAGGACCTGGGCTACTCGTACAATGCGCTGGCCGACGAGGTGAGAGCCGCGACGGCGCGCCTCTACCTGGAGCAGCCGGACATCGCGGTGGCGGAGGTGGCCTACCTCCTCGGCTTCGCCGACCCGAGCACGTTCAATCGCGCCTACAAGCGGTGGACGGGCAGCACGCCGGCGCGCTCGCGGGCGCAGCTGCGCGGGTCCGGCGCCGCCGCTCCATCGCCGCGCGCATGACGCTCCCCTCGCTCGCTTACGGCGTCGCCGGCGTCGCGCTCATCGCGATCGTCATCTGGGACGCGTTCGAGACCATCCTCGTGCCGCGCCGGATCGGCCGTCGCGTCCGGCTCACGCGCTACTTCTACATGCTGACGTGGCGCCTGTGGCGCGCGATGGCGCTGCGGCAGCGCCGGCCCTCCCGGCGCGAGGCGCTGCTCGGGTTCTACGGGCCGCTCTCGCTCATCCTGCTGCTGCTGTGCTGGGCCGCGGCGCTGATCTTCGGGTTCACGCTGCTCGGGCTCGCGGTCGCCGCCCCGGGGGCGCCGGCGGCCAGGAGCTTCGGCACCATGCTCTACGCCAGCGGGCAGACGTTCTTCACGCTGGGCTACGGCGACTTCACGCCGACCACGGCGTTGGGTCGCATGCTCTCCGTGCTCGAATCGGGCCTGGGCTTCGGCTTCCTCGGCACCGTGGTGGGCTACCTCCCCACCATCTACGCCGCGTTCTCGCAACGCGAGATCGAGATCTCGCTCATGGACGCGCGCGCCGGCTCGCCGCCGACCGCCGCAGAGTTCCTGCGCCGGATCCGCGTGCTCGCCGACGGGCGCTGCGACGAGGTGCTGGCCGCGTGGGAGCGCTGGGCGGCGCAGTTGCTCGAAACGCACATCTCGTACCCGCTGCTCGCCTACTACCGCTCGCAGCACAGCAACCAGTCGTGGCTCGCGGCCCTGGTCACGATCCTCGATTCCACCGCCGTGCTGCTGGCACGCCCGGGTGCGCCGCGCGCGTCGCAGGCCGGGCTGACGTTCGCGATGGCGCGGCACGCGCTGGTCGACATCACGCAGGTCTTCGTGCGCGAGTACCGGCCGATGGCGGGCGAGCGTCTTTCCGCCGAGGCGTCGCGCGCGATCGGCGCGGCACTCGCGCCCGAGAGCCCGCGCGAGTTCGAGCAGCGGCTGGCCGAGCTGCGGCTGCTCTACGAACCCTACGCACGCGCGCTCGGCGCGTTCCTGCTGTTCGAGCTGCCGCCCTGGGAGCATCCGCAGAAGCGGCACGACAACTGGGAGCGCGCACCGTGGGACAAGCTGCTCGCCGCGCGATCGGGCCCGCCGCCGCTCGTGGACGAGCACTTCTGAGGCCGAGCGCGCTCGCCCGACAAACTCCTTGACGCCGCCCGCCCTTCGGCTCAGCGTCAGCGGCCCCACGCGGAGGTGCGCCCCGCGCCCGCGACGCGCGCTCCGCGTAACGACGCGGGAGGCCCCCATGAAGCGCGCAACCTCAATCGTTCTCGCGTTCCTGTTCGCGGCACCGTCCATGGCCCTGGCGCAACGCACGTCGGTCTCGGGCGACGTCCCGATCTATGCGAACGGCGGCCTGCCCGATCTCACGATCGACCCCAAGCGTTTCACCTCGCAGATGGAGATCGTGGACCGGCAGTTCCAGGCGGGCTCGTGCGAGATCGAGGAAGGCACCGTCGGCGGCACCGGCTACCGGCGGCTCCTGCGCTTCGACACGGTGCTCATCAACTCCGGCGATGGCGATCTCCGGGTGGGCAACCCTTCCGACCCCGCGAACCCCTACGCGAGCTGGTTCATCTTCGCGACCTGTCACCGGCACTATCACATCCGCGACTTCTCGAACTACGTGCTGTTGCGGCCCGATGGCTCGGTCGCGGCACCCGGACACAAGCAGGCGTTCTGCCTCGAGGACCTCCTCAAGTACGAGACCGTGAAGAGCAACAGCTACACCTGCGCGAACCAGGGCATCACCTCGGGTTGGGGGGACTGGTACTTCAAGCAGCTGAGCGGCCAGTGGATCGACATCACCGGCGTGCCCGAGGGGGACTACACCGTGCGCGTGACGATCAACGCGGCGGGCACGTTCGCGGAGGGCCAGAACCGGTACACGAACACGCTCGAAGCACCGATCCACATTCCGGACCCGCGCAACAAGGTGACCATCGACACCAGCGCGCTCGACTACTCTCACTAGCTCGACGGTCGGCGTTCCGCCGGCGAGAATCGGTGCTTGAGCCGGAGCAGCGGCTGCTCGACCCAGCGATAGCTGGCGCCGGCGATCGCGAACGTGAGCACCACGCGCACGATGAACTGGACCGGGCGCGACAGGATCGGCACCCATTCGTAGTGCCGCGCGTCGGTGAGCCAGGCGACGGGCGCATGCCAGAGGTAGATCCCGTAGGACATGCGTCCGATCGCCACCAGGGGAGGCCAGGCGAGGAACGTGCGCACGCCGGGCACGGGTGCGATCAGGCACTGGGTGATGACGATGGCGGTCGCCAGCGCCGCGAGCGTCAGGCCGGCCTGCTGGTAGAGCAACCGCCAGTAGACCGCGGAGGCCACGATCAGGTAGCCGAGCCAGAGGATCGCCGGGATCGTCGCCACCTGCACCGCCCGCCGGAACCATGATCGTTGCGCCACGCGGCTCCAGCTCAGGAGCAGCGCGAGGCCGCAGCCGATCAGCAGCTCGTCGGCACGCGCGTCGGAGCCGAAGTAGAACCGGCTCCAGCTGTCGATCGAGCGCCACGCGACGATCTTGTACGCGGCCGAGACCGCGGCCAGCAGCGCCACCGCGGCGCCGATCGCCCAGCGCGGCATGCGCAACGCCAGGAGCCCGAGGAGCAGCGGCGGCCAGAGCAGGTAGAACTGTTCCTCCACCGACAGCGACCAGAGCTGCATGATCGCGCACGAGCTGAGCTTCCCGGCGAGGATCCCCCAATTCGTGACGTAGAGCAGCGAGTACGCCGTCCAGATCCGGGGCACGAACGGCAGCATGAGGAGCAGGAGCAGGAAGAGCGCCGGGAACAGCCGCAGCATCCGGCGCAGGTAGAAGCGTCCGAGGTGGATTCGGCCGCTCAACTCCCACTCCTCGATGAGCAGCCGCGTGATCAGGAAGCCGCTCAGGACGAAGAAGATGTCCACGCCGAGGAAGCCGCCCTTCACGCCGGGCAACACGTAGTGCCAGCTCATCACCGCGAGCACCGCGACCGCCCGCAGTCCGTCCAACGATGGCCGGTAGCCGAGGAGCGGCGTGGCGAGCGGGTTCACGCCGGGCGCAGACGCCGCCAGAGGCTGGCCCGACGCACGTCGCGACGCTCGGCTTTCGCTCATCGATGCGGCCCTCTTCCCCACGGCGTTGGACGGCGGATCCCACACCAGTCTAGTGCCACGCTGCGCGAAATGCCCCGCGACCGGACCGCGCCGGGCGAAGCGCAACGACCGCGCTCGCGGCGCCGTTCGCGCCTGAAGCGGGCGCCGCGCGCGGACGATAACCCGGTCGCCGCAGCTGGTGGCCGCTTCCCCCGAACCGCGGCCGCGCGTGTGGTGGAACCACGGAGGACTCCATGAAGCGCAAGGCTCTTTTCCTGCTACTCGCACTGGGGATGTTGTCCGCGTCGCAGGCCATGGCGCAGTCGAAGATCGGCCTCAAGGCGATCGGTGCCAACGCCGCGTTCGTCAGCCCCGAGAACGTCGACGGCACGTTCGGCCTGGGCGTGTTCGCCGACATCGGCCAGATCGCGCCGAACATCGGCCTCGAGCCGAACATCGAGTACTGGTCCAAGTCGGTCGACGAGTTCGGCGTCGAGACGTCGCTGCGCGACATCTCGCTCGGCATGCGCGGCAAGTACTACTTCGAGGTTGCCAACCCGAAGGTGCGTCCGTTCGCGGGCGCCGGCCTGGGGCTCCACTTCCTGCACGCCGAGGAGTCGGTGACGGTGCCCGGTTTCGGCACGGTCACCGCGGATGGCAGTGACACCAAGCTCGGCCTGGACATCGGCGGTGGCATCAGCACCGCCCTCAACTCGAAGAACGACTTCCGCGCCGAGGCCTGGTACGGGATCGTGAGCGACGTGAACCAGTTCGCGCTGCGCGTGGGCGTCTCGCACAAGCTCGGGCTGTAAGCCTCAAACGTTCGACCCGGCGGCCACCCGCGCGAGCGGTGTGGCCGCCGGGTCGTTTCCGGCGAGCCCAGGCGCCGCCGGTCACCTCCCCAGCGCGCTCGCTGCTTCCTCGTCGAGCATGACGACCGCGCGGCTCGCGCGCCGGAGCAGCAGTGCGAGCGGCAGCTCCGACGCCGGGTTCTGGAGCGCCTCGGCAACGGCGGCAGCCTTGGACACGCCGAACGCCGCCACGATCACCTCGCGCGCGCTCGCGAGCACGTCGAGCGACAGCGTCAGCCGGAGCGGCGGCGGCTTGGGCGCCGCGTCCTCGACCAGCACCGGTGGATCCACCGTGTAGAGCGCCGGCCGGCCGGGGAAGAGTGACGCCACGTGGCCGTCCTCGCCGACCCCGAGCAACGCGATGTCCAGCACCGGCGGCGAGCCGAGCACGAACCGGAGTGTGTCGGCGTATTCGCGCGCGGCGCGCTCGGGGTCGGGATCCTCACCCGCCATGCGATGCATGCGCGGCGCCGACGCCCCGAGCGGTGCGAGCAACAGCCGCTCGACCGCGGCGACGTTCGCGTCGTCGCTCTCCGGCGGCACGCAGCGCTCGTCGCAGGTGAACAGGTCGACGAGTGTCCAGTCGATGTCGGGCTCGACGAGCGCGGGCAGGAAAGTCTTCGCCACCGAACCCCCGGGCACGGCGAGCGAGAAATGGCCGCGTGCCGCCTGCGCCGCGCGCGCGGCCGCGACGCAGTGCACCACCCAGCGCTGGGTGAGCGCGGGGATCAACGCCACCACGACGGCGGGCTCGTGCTTCAAGGGCATCGGCGCCTGGTCTCCCGGGAACGGCGCGCATGCTAATGTGCATGCCGCGCCTGCACGATGGTCCAGCATAGCGCAGCGCGGGCGGCGGCCGTCATCGACACGGGAGGATCCGCGTGGAACTCGGCATGGTCGGCCTCGGCCGCATGGGGTCGAACATGGTGCGGCGGTTGATGCGCGCCGGTGTGCGTTGCGTCGTCCACGACCGTTCTCGCGATGCGATCGCGGACCTCGTGCGTGACGGGGCCACGGACGCGGGCTCGCCGGCAGGCTTTGCGCGCGCGCTCGCGAAACCCCGTGCCGTCTGGCTCATGGTGCCCGCGGGCGTCGTGGACGAGGCGCTCGACGAGGTCGCCGCGTCGCTCGAGCCGGGCGACACGTTGATCGACGGCGGGAACTCGTACTTCCAGGACGACCTCGCGCGCGCCGAGCGGCTGGCGAAGCGCGGCCTGCGCTACGTCGACTGCGGCGTGAGCGGCGGCGTGTTCGGCCTCGAGCGCGGCTTCTGTCTCATGATCGGCGGCGATCCCGACGTGGTGGCGCGCCTGAAGCCCGTGTTCGAGGCGCTCGCGCCCGGGCACGCGGCCGCACCGCCGACGCCGGGACGCGCCGCGGGCGCGGGCACCGCGGACCAGGGCTGGCTCCACTGCGGGCCGCACGGCGCCGGACACTTCGTCAAGATGGTGCACAACGCGATCGAGTACGGGCTCATGGCCGCCTACGCCGAGGGTTTCAACCTGCTCCACCACGCCGGCGCGGGGCGCGACGCGCGCGCGGCCGACGCGGAGACGACGCCGCTCCGCCACCCCGAGCACTACCGCTACGACTTCGATGTCGCCGAGATCGCCGAGCTGTGGCGGCGTGGCAGCGTCATCCCGTCGTGGCTGCTGGACCTGACCGCGCGCGCGCTCGCCGAGGACGGCGCGCTCACCGGCTACTCCGGCCGCGTCTCGGACTCGGGCGAGGGCCGCTGGGCGCTGGCCGCGGCGAACGACCTCGGCGTGCCCGTGCACGTGCTCGCGGCGTCGTTGTTCGGCCGCTTCGCCTCGCGCGGCGAGAGCGCGTTCGAGGACCGCCTGCTCTCGGCGCTGCGCCGGCAATTCGGCGGCCACGCCGAGAAGTCCGCGACATGAGCGTCGAGCGCTCCGACGCGCTGGTGTTCTTCGGCATCACCGGGGACCTGGCGTACAAGAAGATCTTCCCCGCGCTCCACGCCATGGCGCGCCGCGGCATGCTGGAGATCCCGGTCGTGGGCGTGGCCTCCAGCGCCTACACGCGCGAGGCGCTGATCGAACGCGCGCGGGCGAGCATCGAGGAGCACGGCGGCGGCGTGGACGCCACGGCGTTCGCCGCACTCGCCAGGGCGCTGGACTACGTGCAGGGCGACTACCGGACACAGGCCACGTACACGGCGCTCAAGCGGGCGCTCGGCAGGGCGCGGCGCCCGCTCTACTACCTGGCCATCCCGCCGTCGCTGTTCGAGACCGTGATCGACGGGCTGGAGGCGGCCGACTGCTCGCGTCACGCGCGCGTCGTGCTCGAGAAACCGTTCGGCCGCGACCTCGCCTCGGCGCGCGAGCTGAACGCCACGCTCCACCGCTGCTTCGCCGAGTCCAAGATCTTTCGCATCGATCACTACCTGGGAAAAGAGGCGGTGCAGAACCTGCTCTATTTCCGGTTCGCGAACGCGTTCCTGGAGCCGATCTGGAACCGGCAGTTCGTCGCCAACGTGCAGATCACGATGGCGGAGAGCTTCGGCGTCGAAGGCCGTGGCAAGTTCTACGAGGAGGTCGGCGTGGTGCGCGACGTGGTGCAGAACCACCTGCTCCAGGTCGTCGGCTTCCTGGCCATGGAGCCGCCCTCCGGCTCGTACCAGGAGGCGATCCGCGACGAGCAGGCCAAGGTGCTGCGCAGCATCCCCCCGCTGGCGCGCGACCAGCTCGTGCTCGGTCAGTTCGACGGCTATCGCGGCGAGCCCGGCGTGGCGGGCGACTCGCGCGTGCCCTCGTTCGCGGCGCTCGAGCTGCGCGTGGAGTCGTGGCGCTGGGCGGGCGTTCCGTTCTACATCCGCGCCGGGAAGTGCCTGGCCACGACCGCGACCGAGGTGCGCGTGCAGCTGAAGGCGCCGCCCGCGGTGGTGTTCCACGACGCGGCGCCCGCGATGGCGAACCACGTGCGCTTCCGGCTCGGCCCCGACGTGACCATCGGCGTGGGCTGCAGCGCCAAGCGTCCGGGCGACGGCATGCTGGGCCAGCCGATCGAGCTCGCGATCGTGCGCCATCCCACCAGCGACGAGATGGACGCCTACGAGCGGCTGCTCGGTGACGCGATGGACGGGGACGCGACGTTGTTCGCGCGCCAGGACGCGGTCGAGGCGGCGTGGGAGGTCGTGGACCCGCTGCTCCGCGACTGTGCGGCGCCGTTCGCCTACGCGCCGGGAAGCTGGGGCCCGGCCGAGGCCGAGCGCCTGACGCGCAACGTGGGCGGCTGGGTGATGCCGCAGTGAACGTGCTGGTGATCGACGTCGGCGGCACGCACGTGAAGCTGCTGGCGACGGGACGGCGCGCGCCGGTCAAGTTCGACTCGGGGCCCCACCTCACGCCCGCCGTGATGGTGGGCGAGACACTCGCCGCCACGGCGGGCTGGCGCTACGACGCGGTGGCGATCGGCTACCCGGGCCCGGTGCGCAAGGGCCGCCCGGTCGCCGAGCCGCACAACCTCGGGCGTGGCTGGCGCCGGTTCGACTTCGGGCGCGCGTTCCACCGCCCCGTGCGCATCGTGAACGACGCCGCGATGCAGGCGCTCGGCAGCTACGACGGCGGCCGCATGCTGTTCCTGGGGCTCGGGACCGGGTTGGGCACCGCCGTGGTCGAGGACCACGTCGTGCAGCCGCTCGAGCTCGCCCACCTGCCCTACCGCGAGGGGAAGTCGTTCGAGGACTACCTCGGCGTGCGCGGACTCGAGCGGCTGGGACGGCACAAGTGGGAGAAGCACGTGCTCGTCGTGACGGAGATGCTGCGCGCCGCGGTGGTCGCGGATCACGTCGTCCTGGGCGGCGGCAACGTCCGGAAGCTCCGGCGGCTCCCGCCGCACGCCCGGCGCGGCGACAACTCCAACGCTTTCCGCGGCGGCATGCGGATCTGGAGCTGAACCCGGCCCGGCGCCTCGCGCGGGGGGCGGGACCTGCCGCCCCGCCCCATCGCGCTGGCGTTTGCGTTCCGTTACGGCTGGATGTCGCAGATATCGTTGTTGTTGGCGTCCGTGGGATCGCACGGGTCGCCGATCAGGCTGCGATCCTCCGAGTTGATGATGCAGTCGCCGTGATTCGCGAGATGCGCCGGCACGGCGGGTTCGGCGACCTCGATGATGTGAGCTCCGTTGTCATCGCTCACATGGCAGATGAGCTGCTTGTCCGCCGCTGGCCTGCCCGGCGGCTGCGCCTGCACGGTGCCATGGAACATCGCCAGACCCACCAGCGCCGCAACGGCCATCAGGACTGCCGTCAACCTCCACATGGGAACCTCCGCGAGTTGAATGGTTTCGAGATCTACTTGCTCCCCGCGGCCTGGGATCGGGTCGGCTGAACGATTCAGCCGTTCACCTTCGAGCCACGCCCACGCTGGGGCGCGCCGGCCTGGTTGGCGGAACGATCGGTCGGGGGGGCCGGTCTCCCGCGTGGGACGAGCTCGTGCCGGACGAGCTCGTGCCGGATGAGGATCTCCAGCACCTCGGCGGACGCCGGCCGCACCAGTCGGCCGTCGAGGTAAACCGCCGGCGTGCCGGGAAGCTTCAATTCATTGCCGAGCTCGATGTCCTCGGCGACGCGCTCGCGCACGGCTGCCGAGTGACGGTCGGCCTCGAAGCGCGCCGGCTCGAGCCCGGCGCCCTGGGCCGCCCGCTCGATGACGCTCGCGCTCGCGCCCTTCCCGGCGGCAAGCATCGCGTCGTGGAACGGCCAGAAGCGCTCCTGCCGGTGCGCGGCTTCGGCGGCCCACGCGATCTCGCACGCGTCGGGTTGCATGTCCCTGTTCAATCGATCGTTGCACCGGCTCGAGAGCGGGTAGTGCTTGAACACGACGAGCAGCCGGTCGCCGAACTCGCGCTCGAGGCGTGGCAACGTGGCCGCGAACTGCTGGCAGTGCGGGCACTGGAAGCTCTCGAACACCACGAGCTTGACGGGTGCGTCGAGCGGTCCGCGATGCGGGTCGCTCTCCGAGACGGGTAGCGTGCGCTTTGGCGAGGTGACGTAGGTGGCGATGATCGCGGCGCGGTTCGCGGGCTGCTCCGAGGTCGGACGCCTGAGCGCGGCCTCGACGAACACCCACTGGTAGGCGATGGTCGCGACCAGCGCCACGCAGCCGAAGCCCACGAGCCGCCAGCGCGATGTCTCGACCGCCTGCGCTCCGGCAACCGACACGTCGCGCAAAGCCTCGCGGATGCTCGCCCACTGATCGCGCAACGGCCGGGAGACCGCACGCTGCAGGACGAAGACCAGCCCGAGGCTCAGCACGTGGACCGTCACGCAGAGCGGACAGACCGGCTTGTGCGCCATGACCGTGTCGGCCATGAGCGCGAGCCCGCAGCCGAAGCCGGCGAAGGCCAGCGCGGAGCCCGAGAGCAGCGCGTGGGCCTTGAATGCCCCGCCGACGAACCGAGCGAGCGCGAGCAACGTCGCCAGCATCGAGAAGTAGACCAGGCCCCAGCCCGCCAGTGGAATGCCCATGACCCAGGCGTGCGGGTCGGCCAACGTGGCGTCACAGCTCGCTGAGAACAGCGTCGAGCAGAGGTCCGGCGACACGTGTCCCGCGGGGGCGACGAGCGCGAACGTGCGGGCGAGCAGGTACGCCGACGCGGCCATCCCCAGCCCGGTCAGCAGGCTGGCGACCCACCACCACCGATGCGTCGGTCTCGGTTCGCTGTTCACTCGCGCGTCGCCCGGGGCTCGGGTGGGACGTCTTGCTCCTGTGGCGCCGCGAAGCCGGCCGGAGTTCCGCGATCTGGGGTGCAGGACTCACTCCGCGCACGTTCCACAATAGGGACGCGACGATGACGTGGTCCATACGGTCAATGCTGCACAAACGCTAGGCGATCGCCCTACGCGGGAATACGGACCGAGTACCAATGGTATGGTGTCGCTCGGGCCGATCCGTCGGGCAACGGTTCTTTCGAGGAGAGACATGCATATGAATGACGGAGTGCGCACACCGTCACGCTCGATCGCGCGCGGGAACCCCGCGCTGCTGGCCGCGCTCGTTCTCTCGTTCGCGGCCCCACGCTCGCTCGCGGCGTCGCCGCCCGGACCCCAGGCTGCGGCGAAGCGCACGGTCGAGGATCGTTACTTCGGCACCGTCGTGCGAGACGATTATCAATGGCTCGAGGACTGGTCCGACACGACGGTCAAGTCGTGGGTGGGATCACAGAACGCGTACACGCGCGGCGTCCTCGATCAGATCCCCTCCCGCCCGGCGATCCGCGACCGCGTGGCCGAGCTGTCGCGCAGCATCTCGCCCGACTACTACGGGCTCGTCTACCGCGGGGGCACGCTGTTCGCATTGAAGGACCAGCCGCCCCGGAACCAGCCGATGCTGGTGACGCTCCCGTCGGTGGACGATCTGACCGGCGAACGACTGCTCGTGGACCCGAATGCGATCGACTCCACGGGCAGCACGACGATCGACTTCTTCGAACCGTCCCTCGACGGCTCGAAGGTGGCGGTCTCGCTCTCGCGCGGCGGAACCGAGTCGGGCGACCTCCACATCTTCGACGTGACCACCGGCCGCGAGCTCGCCGATGTGCTCCCGCGCGTCAACGGCGGCACCGCGGGCGGCAGCGTGGCGTGGACCGCGGACGGCACGGGGCTCATGTACACGCGCTACCCGGCCCCCGGCGAGCGCCCGGCCGGCGAGCTCGACTTCTTCCAGCAGGCCTGGTTCCACAAGCTCGGCACGCCACGCTCGAGCGACCGCTACGTGCTCGGGAAGGAGCTGCCGAAGATCGCGGAGATCGAGTTCGAGAGCTCGGAGCGCGGGAGCTACGTCTTGATCCTGGTCCGCAATGGCGACGGCGGCGAGATCGGCTGGTGGCTGCGAGGGTCGAAGGGCGCGCTCACCGAGGTCGCCGGGTTCAAGGACAAGGTCGTGGCGGCCGAGTTCGCCGACGGCAGGCTGCTGCTGCTCTCGCGTGCGCGCGACGCGAACGGCGAGGTGCTGCGCGTCGCGCTCGACAAACCCTCGCTCGCCACCGCGATGACGATCGTGCCGGCGAGTCGCACGGCGATCGACGGCATCCACGTCGCCGGCGGCCGGCTCTACGTCGAGGACATCGCCGGGGGCCCGAACGAGATGCGGGTGTTCACGCTGAACGGCGACGGGCTGGGCAAGATGCCGCTGCCCGCGATGAGCTCGGTGACTGGGTTCACGCGCTACACCGGCGAGCAATGCCTGGTGCGGAGCGAGAGCTATGTCGAGCCCGGCCGTTGGCTGCGCTACGACCCGAATGAAGGCGCGCTCCATCCCACGGCGCTCGCGCTCAAGTCGCCGGCGGACTTCTCGGACGTCGAGGTCCGGCGCGAGTTCGCGGTCTCGAAGGACGGCACCCGCGTCCCGATCAGCGTCCTCATGCGAAAGACCACGGCGCTGGATGGCACGGCCCCGCTGCTGCTCTACGGCTACGGCGGCTACGGCATCAGCCAGAAGCCCTCGTTCCGTGCGCAGCGCAAGCTGTGGCTCGAGCAGGGCGGCATCTACGCGGTGGCCCACATCCGCGGCGGGCGCGAGTACGGCGACGCCTGGCACGAGGCGGGCAAGCTCACCCGCAAGCAGAACGTGTTCGACGACTTCGCCGCATGTGCGCAGGCGCTCGTCGACAAGCACTACACCACGAGCGGGCGGCTGGTGATCCAGGGCGGCAGCAACGGCGGCCTGCTGATGGGCGCCGAGCTGACGCAGCACCCGGACCTCTACCACGTGGTGGTCTCCCAGGTGGGCGTCTACGACATGCTGCGGGTGGAGCTCTCCCCCAACGGCCAGTTCAACACCACCGAGTACGGCACCGTGCGCGACTCGGCCCAGTTCCGGGCGCTCCTCGACTACTCGCCCTACCACAACGTGCACGACGGTGTGCAGTACCCGGCGACGCTGCTGCTCACCGGCGTCAACGATCCCCGCGTCACCCCCAGCAACTCGTTCAAGTTCGCGGCGCGTCTGCAGGCGAGCGGCACGTCGGCCCCCGTGCTGCTGCGCACGAGCATGACGACCGGCCACATCGGCGCGCCGCTCAATGCGCGCAACGAGGAGTACGCGGACATCTACTCGTTCATCTTCTCGCAGCTCGAGCTGCCGTATCGGCCGCACGTGGTCGCGGCGCCGTAGCTTGCGTTCGGCGCCGAGCGACCGCACCCTGCACGCGCGATGATCGATCCCTCACCCGCCGCAGCCGCCGCCCCGAAGTGGAAGCCGCTCGACGCGAACCAGCGCCGCGTGCTCGGCGTGCTGGTCGAGAAGGCGAAGACCACCCCCGCGGGCTACCCGATGTCGGTGAACGCCATCGTCACCGGCTGCAACCAGAAGAACAATCGCGACCCGCTCATGACGCTCGACGACATCGAGGTGGAGCGCGCGCTCGACGGCCTGCGCCTGCTCGGCGCGGTGAGCGAGATCGACTGGATGGGCCGCGTCTCCAAGTGGAAGCACCACGCCTACGAATGGCTGGCCGTGAACCGCGCCGAGTTGGCGGTGATGGCCGAGCTGTTGCTGCGCGGGGCGCAGGCGATGGGCGAGCTGCGCGGCCGCGCCGCGCGCATGGAGCCGATCGAGGATCTTGCGGCGCTCAAGCCCATCGTCGCGGGCCTGTTCGAGCGCGGGCTCATGATCGAGCTCTCGCCCGCCGGGCGAGGACAGGTGGTGAGCCACAACCTCTACCTCGAGCCGGAACGAGCCCTGCTCCGCGTCGATCCCGGCGTGGAGAGCTCGCGACCGCCGCTCACCCGTGAGGCGGAGTCGCGGGGGGCGCCCGCCGCCGGCACCGCCCCGCCCGCCGGGCTGTCCGCCGAGATCGCCGAGCTGCGCGAGGAGATCGCGCGGCTTCGCGAGCGCGTTGCCGCGCTCGAGTCCAAGTCCGCTTGAAGGGCAGTTCTCCGCAGCGCGACACCTTTCGACTTGAACCGCTTCTCGACGCGCTCGCGCTCGCCGTCGTCCTCGCGTTCGCCGCGTGCGTGATCGCCGTGAACGCCGGGCCGCACCGGATCGGCGGGCTGGACGCGGAGACCGACTTCTACGGCGGCTACGCCCCCGCGGCCTCGGACCTCGCGCACGGCCGGCTGCTCACGGCCGCGGGCAAGCTCCCGCCCGTCTATGGATTCGTCGGGCCGCTCTATCCCGCGTTGCTGGCGATCGTGACGCCGGTCACGCGCGGCGCGTTCCCGGCGGCGCTCGCGCTCTCGCTCGCCGGCGCGCTGGCGACGATGCTGCTCTGGGGCAGCCGGGTGCGCGCCCTGTTCGGCCCCATCGCGGGCCTCGCGGTCGTGACGCTGCTCGCCACGAACGCGGTGTTCTTCCGCCAGGCCTACTGGGTGACGACCGACGCCGTCGCCGTGGCGCTCCAGTCGCTCGCGATGTGGCGGTTGCTGCGCGAGCGGATCGGGGCGCGCGGCGCGCTGGTGGCGGGCGCGGCGGCGGCGCTCGCGTTCCTCACCCGCTACACGAGTGCATGGCTCTTACCCGCTGGTATCGTGATACTTACGGTCTTCACGCCCGGAGCGACGCGGTGGCGGGAGCGCGCGCTTCGCGGTGCCGCGTTCCTGGGCGGTTTCGCGCTGCTCGCGCTGCCGTGGATCGTGTTCGCGCGCGCGCACGGCGGCACGGTGCAGTTCCACCAGCTCCTGCTCTTCGACCTCTACCTCACGCGCGATCGAATGCCGTGGGACGAGTTCCTGGCGAAGGTGTGGCCGCGCTTCTCCAACGACCCGTGGCTCGTCTTCACGAGCGACCCGGGCGGCATCCTGCGCCACCTGGCGCACAACCTCGTCGCGCACGCGACGGCGGACCTGCGCGAGCTCACGGGGCCGGCGCTCATGCTCGCGGCGCTGGCGGGACTCACGATCACGGCGGTTCGCCGCGAGCGACCGGCGCTGCTGATCGCGCAGGCGACGCTGTGGTCCTACCTGGCGCTCGTGCCGGCGGGCTACAACGACCGCTATGCGCTGGCCGTGCTGCCCGGTTACGTCGCGCTGGCGGCGTATGGCGTGGCGCTGCCGTGGCGCATGCCACTGCCCGCCGCACGCGCGCTGCAGGTCGCCGCGCTACTCGTCCTGATCGCCCTGGGCCTCGGCGCCGCCCGCGCTTCGGTGAAGATCCAGCGCGCCGTGCTCATGCAGCAACCGCTCGAGGCGCTCGAGTCCGCGCGCGTGCTCAGGTCGCTCGCGCGGCCCGGCGAGCGCGTGATCGCGCGCAAGCCGCACGTGGGCTGGCTCGCGGGACTCGAGACCGAGGCCTATCCCGCGACCGACGATCTCGCGGGCCTGGCCGAGGCGTCGCGCCGCGGGCGCGCGCGCTGGCTCTACCTCTCCGCATCGGAAGCGATGCTCCGACCGCGGACGGCGTTCCTGCTCGATACCACGGCCGTGATCCCGGGGCTCACGCGACGCGCCCTTTCGCTCGTGCCCATGCGAATGGAAGGGGGCTTCGTGTGGCCGCGCCTCGGCGTGCTCTACGAGATCGGTCCCGGGTTCGGGCGCGAGCCCGACGGCTTCGAGTACGCCGCGGTGCGCGGCCTGCACACGCTCCGCGGCCTCGCGAACACGCTCCCCGACGCCCAGACCTGGCTCCGCCTCGCCGCGGCGGAGCTAGCGTTCGGCGATACGACGCGTGCGCGCGCGGCGTGGGGCGCCGTTGCGCGCATCGATCCTCCGGGCGCGGCCACGATCCTTGCGCGGGCCGGCGGCGACACGCTCGCGACGCTCGCCGGAGTGCGCTGAGCGCGCGCCCCGCTTCACGCGCCGGTCGCCCATCGAACGAAACGTGAGGTCGTCGTCCGAGAACGTTCGGTAGTCGGCCGTCAGCTCCTCGCCTTTCCGGATCCGGCGCAACGCGTGGAAGCGCCCGTCCTCATCGGCTTCGACGTTCGGTCGATAGGAGTGATTCAGGTACCAGCCCACCGACAGCATGTTGAGCGTCCGGGGCACGCCGATCCGCTCGCCCCAGGCCATGCCGAAGTCCGTGTAGAGCTTCCGCAGCTCCGGCGGGAGCCGGCGGATGCGGGCGCGACGCACCCAGACGACGTGCTCGTCCTCGCCCCGGAAGAGCCACGTGCCGCGCGGGATGTCGCGGATGGCGAGCACGCCGACGCCGTGGATGCGCGAGCGCCCGATGCGCGCGTAGACCTCGTCGTGCGGCGAGCGCCGGCGGGCCCGGCGCGCACGGGGTCTAGTCGCGGGCACGCGTCCCCTCGCTCTCGAGCAGCCGGTGGACGATCGCGCGAACGTGGAGCGCGGTGGTGTCGAGCGCGGGCACGCCCGCGACGTCCGGGGCCTTCAGCAGCAGCGGCAGCTCGGTGCCGCCGAGGATCACCGCGTCGAGCCGCTCCGTGTCGCGCAGCCGCGCGACCATGCGCACGAACCCCTCGCGCGTGGCGTCACGGAAGTCGCCCTTCAGCAGTTCGCCCATGTACCGCTCGTGCGTCCACTGCAGGTCGGCGCTCCCCAGCCGCACCAGCTCGAGCCCGTGCCGGGCGAAGACCCGGGGATAGAACGCGCCCTCCATGGTGAATCGCGTGCCGAGGAGCAGCGGGCGAACGAGCCCGCGGCGCTTCGCTTCGAGCGCACAGGTCTCGACGATGCTCACGAGCGGCACCGGGCTCACGGCCGCAAGCTCGTCGAAGACGAGGTGCGGGGTGTTCGCGGTGAGCGCCGCGAAGTCGACGCCGGCCCCCGCGAGCCGCCGGAGCGAGGTGGCGAGGTAGTCGACCAGCCCCGGGTGGTCGCGCTCGACCAGCGGGACCACGTGCTGGACGTCCAGGCTGTCGATGACGATCCCCGGGGCGCTCCCCGGCCGCTCGGCCGCCCAGGCCTCGAGCAGGCGGCGGTAGTAATCGATCGTGGACTCCGGCCCGAGGCCGCCAATCAAGCCGACGCGGCTCATGGTCGATAACCCTCCCGTCGTCCGCCCGGGGTGCTGGCCGCCCCGCTGGCCCCAGGGAAGCCCCGCGCACAAGGAACCCGGAGGAGTGCATGCCCAAGCATCGGAATTCGTTCACTGCCGCCGAGTGGCAGGCGCTGCGTGTGCTGGTCGATCATCTCCGTGGTGCGGTCAAGAAGGATCGTGAACTGCTCCGCAGCGGTATGCGTGGAATGGGGTTCTACATCTCCGACTACTCGCGCGCCGAGGACCGTTTCGTGACCTCCGACTTCGACCGCATCCTGCAGGAGGGCAAGGTCCGGGTCGAGTAGTTCGCGCCACTCTACCTTGCACAGCCTCACGTTCGCACCGGGCCCCACGCATGGGCGTGGGGCCCGTCGATTGCTCCCGCGCGCCGTCCTCTCCATACTCGCGGCCCATGCGCCGCGTCCCCCTGCACCGCTGGCTCGCCACGCTCCCGGGGCTCCTGATCCTGCTCGGCGTGCCGTTCGCGAACCGCGTGCACGGGCTCGTGCTGGGGATGCCGTTCCTGCTCGCGTGGATCGTCGGCTGCGTGCTGCTCACGGCGCTGGTCATGGCGATCGTGGGCCGGATGGATGAGCGGCACGCCGCCGGCGAGCGCCGCCGCGACGCGGAGCGCACCGGTTGAACCCCGCGCTCGTCGTCATCGCGCTCTTCCTCGCCCTGTCGTTCGCGCTCGGGCTGCTCGCGCGTCGCGGCCGGACGATGAGCCTCGAGCAGTGGGCCGTGGGCGGCCGCGGTTTCGGCGCGCTGTTCGTGTTCCTGCTCATGGCGGGCGAGATCTACACCACGTTCACGTTCCTGGGCGGCAGTGGCTGGGCCTACGGGCGCGGCGCCCCGGCGTTCTACATCCTCTGCTACGGCGCGATCGCCTATTCGATCTCCTACTTCCTGCTGCCCGTGATCTGGCGCTACGCGACCGCGCACCAGCTCCACTCGCAGGCCGACTTCTTCGTGCACAAGTACGGGAGCCCGGCGCTCGGCGTGCTCGTGTCGCTCGTGGGCGTGGCGGCGCTGATCCCCTACCTCGTCCTGCAGATGAAGGGGCTGGGCATCATCGTCTCCGAGACCTCGTACGGCGCGCTCTCGGTGCCGGCCGCGGTGTGGATCAGCGTCGCCGCGCTCGTCGTCTACGTGATCATCTCCGGCGTGCACGGCTCGGCGTGGACCGCGGTGGTCAAGGACATCATGATCCTCGCCGTGGCCGTGGCGCTCGGGCTCTACCTGCCGTGGCGCTACTACGGCGGCCTCGGGCCGATGTTCGAAGCGATCGAGCGGGCGAGACCCGGCTTCCTCGCGCTCCCGGCGAAGGGCATGAGCGTGTCGTGGTTCGTCTCCACGGTGCTCCTCACCTCGCTCGGCTTCTACATGTGGCCGCACGCGTTCGCGTCCACGTACACCGCCAAGGCCGAGAGCGTGTTCCGGAAGAACGCCACGGTGATGCCGCTCTACCAGCTGGTGCTGCTGTTCGTGTTCTTCACCGGGTTCGCCGCCATCCTCCAGGTGCCGGGGCTCACCGGCGCGCAGGCGGATTTGTCATTGCTCAAGGTCTCGAAGCTCGCGTTCCCGCCGCTCGTGGTCGGGCTGATCGGCGCCGCCGGGCTGCTCACGGCGCTCGTGCCGGGCTCGATGATCCTCATGACCGCGTGCACGATCCTGGCGAAGAACGTGTACCGGCCGCTCGCGCCGCGGGCGAGCGAGCAGGCCATCGCCACGCTGGCGCGCGCGCTCGTGCCTGCCGTGGCGCTGGTGGCGGTCTACTTCACGCTCAGCGGCGGCGAGGCGATCGTGCCGCTGCTCCTGCTCGGCTACAACTTCGTCACCCAGCTCTTCCCCTCCCTGCTCCTGAGCCTGCCCGCGAAGCCGCTCGCGACCCCCGCGGGCGTGATGGCGGGCATCGTCACCGGTGTCGCGACGATCGCGTGGACGTCGCTTTCGGGGACGACGCTCGCGAAGCTCTTTCCCAGCTGGCCGTCGGGGATCACCGACCTGAACGTCGGCATCGTCGCGATGATCGCGAACATCGTGGTGCTGCTCGTCGTGAGCGCGCTGACCCGGAAGCGCTCGCGCGCGGCAGCAACGGCGGTCGTGTTGCTCGCTACGCTCGTCGCCGTGCCGGCGAGCCAGGCCACCGAGTCCGTGTTGCCGGTCGCGGGCGACCCGTTCTCGGACGGCATGCCGAGCGTCGATCCGGCCGGGCAGGCGCTGCCGCCGCCAGCGCCCGGCGTCGATCGGGTGACGCCGATCTTCGCCCCGATCCCGTTCAAGAACACGCAGCTCGGCTGGGGACTGGGAGTCCTCGCCGGCGCGATCCATCGCTTCGACGCCGACACCACGATCAAGCCCTCGACCGGCGTGATCGGCGGCTTCTACACCGAGAACGACAGCTGGGGGCTTATGGCGATCGAGGCCGCCCGCCTCGCGCACGACACCTGGCGGCTGCGCGGCCTCGCGAGCCACATCGACGTGAACTACGACTTCTTCGGCATCGGCGAGGACGCGGGGAACGCGGGGCGATCGATCCCGCTCGCGCAGACGATGGACTTCGGCGTCGGCTCCGTGTTGCGGCGCGTCGCGCCGGGGCTCTACGTCGGGGCCGCGCTCATGGCGATGGGAACGAAGGTGGATTTGAAGTCGTCACCCGCCGCGCCGGTGCCGCCGGGCGATCTCTCGCGCGCCACGCTCGTGGCGCCGGGACTCCAGGCCGAGCTGGACACGCGCGACGACGACTACTGGCCGACGCACGGCTCGTTGGCGAAGGTGAAGGGCTGGTTCTTCAGCGACGGCCTCGGCAGCTCGCGCGACTTCCAGCGCTACATGGCGGGCTGGTGCTGGTACACGCGGTTCCCCGAGCGGCGGATCGTGATCGCCACGAACGCGAACCTGCTCGCCTCCGCGGGCGATGTGCCGTTCTATGCGCTGCCTTCCGTGGGCTCCGGCGAGTACGCGCTGCGCGGCTACCAGCAGGGCCGCTACCGCGACAAGGTACTGGTCGGCGCGCAGGCCGAGGCGCGCTGGCATTCGCCGGGCCGGCTCGGCGCCACGGCGTTCGCCGGCTTCGCACAGGTGGCGCCGTCGATGGGCGAGCTTCCCGATGCGCTGGTCCTCCCCGCCGGCGGGGTGGGCGTGCGCTACCAGATGACGCGCAACTACCCCATGCACCTCCGGCTCGACTACGCGTGGGGCCGTAACGAGGGCCTGCTCTACTTCGCGGTGGCGGAGGCGTTCTAGCGTGCGCACGCCGGCGATTCGGCGTTGAACCGGCCGTCGCCACCGGCCTAACATCTTCCCGGCCCGGCGACCCGTCCCGCCGTCGCCCGGAGGTAACGTGCGCAGAGCCCTTCCCTGCCTGGCTCTCCTCGCCCTGCTCGCCACGTCGGCCCGCGCCGGCGGCGTCAACCTGCGCTGGACCCGCTGCTACGGCGACGGCGGCGTGGTGAACCGCACGTTCGCGTGCGCCGCGAACACCGGGACCAACATCCTCGTGGGCTCGTTCGTGCTCGACAACCCGCTGCCGCTGGTGAGCAGTAACGAGATGGTGCTCGACGTGACCACCGCCGCGGGCACGCTGCCGGCCTGGTGGCAGTTCAAGAACGTCGGCACCTGCCGCCAGACCTCGTTGACGTTCAACGTCAGCGCCAATCCCAACGACGTGGTGTGCTCGGACTGGACACAGGGCATGGCGGCCGGTGGCATCGGTTCCTACACGGTGGGCACGCTGGGCCCGAACACCGCCCAGATCAAGGTGGTCGTTGCGGTGCCCATCTCCGGTTACAGTGATCTGGCCGCCAACCAGGAGTACTTCTCGTTCAACCTCACCATCAACAACCAGAAGACGGTCGGAGCCGGCGCATGCGCTGGGTGCACCGTCCCGGCCTGCATCGCGTTGACCTCGCTCAAGGTCAACTTCGATAGCGGGAACAGCTCGCTGACGCTCAACACGCCTGCCAATCCGATGAACAGCAGTTACGTCTTCTGGCAGGACGGCACCGGCATCGTGCCGTTCGCGAACGGGAATTGCGCGGGCGCCGACACCGCGGGGTTCGCGGTGACCACGAGCGTCGTCGGCCGCGGCAGCGTGGTGCGGTCGCGCATCAAGGCGGAGTACCCGCCTGGAAGCCCGCTCACGCTCACGGCGACACCGCTGCCCGGCGACAAGTTCGTGGCGTGGTCGGGCGACACCACCACCACACAGCCCACGCTCAACATCGTGGTGACGCATGCGCTCAACTACGTCGCGACGTTCGAGAAGGACCCGGCCGCGGCGCCTCACACGGTGAGCGTCACCGATTTCCCCGGCGATGAAGGGTCGATGGTGCTCGTCACCTGGGATCCAAGTCCGCTCGATGGCCCCGCCGCGCCGGGGTTCATCGGCTGGTACCGCATCCAGCGGCAACCGCTCTCGCCCCCGGGTGCGGCGTGGATGGACAACCAGCTCTACCAGGCCGTGCAGGCTCCGCTCTACCAGCTCGCGGGGAACACGGCTGCGGACTCGACCGGGAGCGACCCTGCCGACTATCGCTGGCGCGTGGTGGCGCTTGCGGCCGCTGACACGCTGTCGTGGGTCTCGAACGAGGTCCTGGGCCACTCGGTGGACAATCTCGCGCCGCCCGCGCCGGCGTCAGTCAGCGGGAGCATCGCATCCGGATTCGCCACGTTCTTCTGGCCGGCCGTCGACGTGCCCGACCTGGACCACTACACGGTCTACCGCGCGGCCGATGCGGCACCGCCGATCGACGCGGCACACCGGATCGGCACCACAACGAACACGGGCTACAACGACTCGCCCGGCTACTTCGCGCACTACAGCGTCACCGCGCTGGATGTTCACGGCAACGAGGGCGCGGCGACGGCACTCACCCCCTCCAACACAACCGGTACGGATGGACGTCCCGTTCCAGGCGCGCTCACCGTCGGCCAGCCGACGCCGTCGCCGATGGCCACGAGCATGTCGATGTCGCTCGGCCTGCCCCGCGACATGAACGTGACCGTGGACGTGGTGGACGCCCAAGGCCGGCTGCTCCGGCGCATCAGCGACGGCGTCCGGAGCGCAGGCTGGCTCTCGCTGACGTGGGATGCGCGCGACGCTCGGGGCGGGCAGGCGCCCGCAGGCATCTACTTCATCCGCGTCCGCACGCCCGCGGGAGAACGCATCCGGAGGCTGGCACTCCTGCCCTAGATCGCATTCACCCCCCTCGCCTCGGAGCTGACCCTCATGCGCTCCTCTCTGAAGCTCGCTGGACTCGTCGCGGCAACGTGGCTCGTGGCCGCCACCACGGCGCACGCGGACTGTCCGCCGTCGACGTTCCTCTACGGCGCTCTCGATCCAGCCACTCCGATCGTGAAGCTCGCCGCGCGCGTGGACACGGTGTTCTCGATCCATCCCTGCGACCGCGTGCATGGTCGCTACGACCTCCCGGCCGGGCTCGTCATCGCGTCCATCGACCTGGCGTGCTTCTCGGAGTCCTTCTTCCCGCCTTCCGGCCTCGAGACCATCATGGAGGACGACTTCCAGCTGGTCGGGCTGGCGCCGGGGACCCCGGCGTCATTCACCGCGGTGCTCCACCTCCGGGGTGAGGCCCACAACTTCGATGCGCCCGGCGGCGGCGGCGGGTTCCGCCTGCGCGGGACGCTGCAGGAGGGCGCGAGCAACGTGGCGGCCCGGAACTGGAACTCGGCGTCCGGGCCGGACCAGTTCGTGAACGAGCCGCTCCCGCTGGCGATCACCGCGGTCGCCGGCACGCCGCTCCACCTGCGCATCGCCGTTCGCGCAGAGGTGCTCTCGGGCCGCGGCGAGATGGAGGGCCTGCTCGAGTTCACCGGCCTGCCCTCCGGCGCCAGTCTGACGTCCTGCCGCGGCTACATGTCGGATGCCCCGGTCGCCGCCCGGCGGACGAGCTGGGGCAGACTCAAGTCCGTGTATCGCTAGGGCGACGACGGGATCGAATCGTCGAGCGGCGCGTCCGCCTCGGCGTAGACGCGGCGAATGAACCAGTCGACCAGGTAGATCGCGAACGAGCCCTCGAGCTTCGCGTCGCCGCCGGTGATCGTGGAGCGCAGCCGCTGGACCTCCGTGTCGGCGAGGATCGCGGCCTTCGCCTGCGCGACCGGCTCGCCGTTCGCCTTCGCCGCCAGGCCCAGCTCGCGCTCGCGCCGGAGCAGCGACAGCGTGGCGTGGAGCAGTGTCTCATCGCGCAGCGGCGCCCCGTGGCCGGGGATCAGCACCGAGGCGTCGAGGGCGTCGAGCGATTCGAGCGTTCGGATCCAGCCCGCCGGGTAGCAGAACAGCGCGTACGTGATCGGGTTGATGAGCAGGTCGCCGGAGACGACCAGGTTCTCGGCCGGCAGCCGCAGGAACGCGTCCCCCGGCGTGATCGCCCGGTCCACGTGCAGCACCTGGACGACGCGACCGCCGAGACGGATCGTCAGCGAGTCGGTGAACGTGAGCGTGGCGAGCGTGTGGTGCACGCCGCGTTTCTGCGCGAGGAAGAAGCGGTCGTGCTCGAGGTGCTCGGCGGCAGCCTTCGCCGCGGCCGAGCCCGCGTTCACGGAGTCCTCGTGCGCGGCGTCGCGCTCGACGTCGCCGATGTGCGCCGGGAGCTGCGTCTCGAGCCCGGGCCGGTTGAACGCGATCGCAGGCCCCGCCATGAGCGCGCGCGTCTTCTCGTGGCTCACGATCGTGAGGCCCGGGAACGCGGCCGCATACACCTCCGCGCCGTACCAGTGGTCCCAGTGCCAGTGGGAGTAGACGAGGTAGCGCACCGGCTGCTTCGTGAGCCTGCGAATCTGCGCCAGGACCGCGCGCGCCGCGGCGGGCGTGCCGTTGGCGTCGAAGACGAGCACGCCGTCGTCGGAGACGATCGCGACCGAGTTGCCGTCGAGCCCCACGTCACCGTAGGGCTGGGTCTGGAACAGGTGAACGCCGGGTGCGACCTCCGTGTGAGCGGGCGGCGGCGGGGTCCAGGCTCCCAGCGTCAGCGCCAGCAGCGGAACGAGGAACGCGGCCTCGCGGCGGGGGCGGCACATGGTCCCAACGTACGCATGTCACGTCGTTCACGCGTGGCCTTCGCGTGGACGCGGCCTTCGCCTGACGCAGGTGGGAGAAGGAGCGACGAACGCGCGGCGCGCTCCTGAACGAGAATCCCCGCATCGACCGCGGCATCGGCAATACAGGAGCCGAGCCCGGCTCCTGGCGGGCCCAGTGGATGTCGGCGTCGTGATGTCCGGCTTTGGGTCCGCCTCGTCGCGTGATCCACCTCAGCGGAGGTCACTATGTGGGTCCCTCTATGGGTGATCATCCTGGGCGTCGCGGTACTCGTCTGGGTATTCAGGCCGCACTAGGACGGGAACGCGCGCTGTAGATACGCGACGGCCCGCTCCGGAAGGAGCGGGCCGTTCGCATGGCGCGTCGTGGCGCTACCCGAGCCCCAGGACACGTCGGCGTCCGAGAACGTGCCCGAGCCCTCGGTGAACACCACCCTGCGCTCGTGGTCCACCTGGTAGCGGATCGGCATCCGGTCTTCCTCCCGGCGCGAATCCACTATCCTGCCGCGGACCATGGAACCGGCCCACCACCCGCTCGCGGTCCGCCTGCGCGGCCTGGGGCCGCTCAGCTGGATCGCGTTCCTCGTGATCCTCGCGGGGACCGCGCTCTCACCGGGCGTGGGCGCGCTGCTGGTCGTGGGCTGGGCGGCGCTCTCGGGCACGCCGTGGCGCGAACTCGGGTTCGTGGCCCCGCGTCGCTGGCTCCTCACCGTGCCCCTCGCCATCGCCGTGGGCGTCGTCTTCAAGCTGGCGATGAAGGCGGTCGTCATGCCGCTCATCGGCGCGCCGCCCGTGAACCAGGCGTACCGCTTCCTCGAGGGCGATCCGGCCGCCTTCCACGCGATCGTGCCCATGATCCTGTTCGGCGCTGCGTTCGGGGAAGAAGTGCTGTTCCGCGGCTACCTCTTCGAGCGGCTCGGTCACCTGCTCGGCAGGGGCCCGATGGCGACGGTCGCGACCGTGATCCTCACCTCGGCGCTGTTCGCGGCAGCGCACTACGGCGACCAGGGCGTCCCCGGCGTGGAGCAGGCGTTGGTCACCGGCCTCGTCTTCGGCACGCTGTTCGCGCGCACGCGTGCGCTCCCGTTCCTGATGATCGCGCACGCGGCGTTCGACATCACCGCGGCCTGGCTGATCTTCCACGGGCTCGAGACCACGGTGGCCCACTGGTTCTTCCGCCCGTAGCGGCGCCGCTCAGCCGCCCGCCATCGCCCCCACCACCATCAGCGGCTCCCGGCCCTCGGCCACCGCCTTCGGCAGCTCGGCCTCGGCCGGTTCGAGCGACAGGTCCTCGCCGCAGGCGAAGAAGCGCACGAACGCCCGGCGCTTGAGCGTGTCGTGGTCGCGGATCGTGCCGCGCAGCATCGGATGGCGAGCCTCCAACGCATCCAGCACCGAGCGCACGCTCACCGGGCCCTGCACGTCGAGCGTCACCTCGCCGTCGACGCGGGCGAGGTTTCGCAGGTGGTAGGGCAGCGTGACGCGGATCGTCACTTCAGTGTCTGCACCGAGACCGAGAGCACGGCCGGCAGGTCGCGCACGATCGGAGCCCAGTGGTCACCCGAGTCGGCCGACGCGTACACCTGTCCGCCGGTGGTGCCGAAGTAGACGCCGCAGTCGTCGAGCGTGTCGATGGCCATGGCCGTGCGCAGTACATTCACGTAGCAGTCCTGCTGCGGCAGGCCGTTCGTGAGCGCCTCCCACTTGTCGCCGCCCGTGCGGCTCCGGTAGACGCGGAGCTTCCCTTCGGGCGGGTAGTGCTCGCTGTCGCTCTTGATCGGCACCACGTAGACGGTCTCGGGCTCGTGCGCGTGCACCGTGATGGGGAAGCCAAAGTCCGTCGGCAGGTCGCCGCTGATCTCGCGCCAGGTCTCGCCCGCGTCGTCGCTGCGCATGACGTCCCAGTGCTTCTGCATGAACAGCGTGTTCGGCTTCGAGGGGTGCATGGCGATGCAGTGCACGCAGTGCCCGACCTCGGCCGCCGGGTCGGGCAGCTCGTACTTGGAGAGCAGCCCCTTGCTCATGGCCTTCCAGCTCTTGCCGCCGTCCTCGGTGCGGAACGCGCCGCCAGCCGAGATGGCGATGTACATTCGCCCGGGCTTCGTCTTGTCGAGCAGGATCGTGTGAAGGCCCAGGCCGCCGGCCCCGGGCTGCCAGAGGTCGCCTTTCACCGTGCGCAGCGCCGGCAGCTCGGCCCACGACTTGCCGCCGTCCGTGGTCTTGAACATCGCCGCGTCTTCCACGCCGGCGAACACCGTGTCGGGGTCGGTCAACGACGGTTCCAACCGCCAGACGCGCTTGAATTCCCAAGGGTGCTGCGTGCCGTCGTACCACTTGTGCGTGCCGGGAACGCCGTCGTAGGCGAACTTGTTGTCGACGGGCTCCCAGGTCTTGCCGCCGTCGTTCGAGCGCTGGATCACCTGGCCGAACCAGCCGCTGGTCTGCGACGCGTAGAGCCGGTTCGGATCCGCCGGTGAGCCGCTCACGTGATACATCTCCCAGCCCGCGAAATGCGGGCCCGCGACGTCCCAGCTCTTGCGCTTGCCGTCCGAGGTGAGGACGAACGCACCCTTCTTCGTGCCCACGAGCACCCTTACACCACTCATATTCCGCTCCTCGGGCCAGGGGCCCTCGACGGGTACAGCGGGGATGGACGCCGGAGCCTAGCGCGGCCAGCCCCTGCGGCCAACCCGACACGGATCGAGATCATCGCCGTTCCCCGCACGCGGCGGCGCGGTCCAGCAGCACCTTCTGCTCGCGGGCGTTTCGCGTCAGTGACGCGGCGCGCGCGAACTCGGCCCTCGCTTCGTCGAACCGGCCCAGCCTGTCCAGGAGATCGCCCCGAGCTGCGGGCAGCAGGTGATAGCCCGCGAGCGCGGGCTCCCCGGCCAGCGCGTCGACCAGTTCCAGCCCCGCCGCCGGGCCGAATGCCATCGACACGGCCACCGCGCGATTCAACTCCACCACGGGTGAGGGCACGAGCATCGCGAGTGCATCATAGAGCGCCACGATGCGCGCCCAGTCCGTGTCAGCGGCGACCCGCGCGCGGGCGTGACAGGCGGCGATCGCCGCCTGGAGCGCGTACACGCCGCGCGCACCGCCGAGCGCCTCGGCCCGCGCGAGTGCCGCGAGCCCGCGCGTGATGAGCAGCGGATCCCAGCGCGCGCGGTCCTGGTCCATGAGCAGCACCGGCTCGCCGGCGGGGCCGACGCGCGCGCGCGACCGCGACGACGTGAGCTCCATCAGCGCCACGAGGCCGTGCACCTCGGGCTCTTCGGAGGCCAGCTCCGCCAGCACACGCCCCAGCCGCAGCGCGTCCTCGCACAGCGCCGGCCGCAGCCAGTCGTCGCCGCGCGTCGCGGCGTAGCCTTCGTTGAACACGAGGTAGACGACGTGCAGCACCGAGGCCAGCCGCTCCGCACGCTCGGCACCGCGCGGCGCCTCGAACGGCACGCGCGCCTCGGCGAGCGTGCGCTTCGCGCGCACGATGCGCTGCTCGATCGTCGGCACCGGCGCCAGGAACGCGCGCGCGATCTCCTCCGCGGTGAGCCCTCCCAGCAGCCGCAGCGTGAGCGCGACGCGCGCCTCGCTCGAGAGCACCGGATGGCAGGTGACGAACATCAGCCGCAGCAGATCGTCGCCGTACTCGTCGTCGAGTGATGCATCCAGCTCGTCGGCGCGCGCGTCGGGGCGCTCGTCCAGCTCGCGGCCCAGTTGCTCGTGCTTGCGGTCCAGCATCTTCCCCCGCCTCAGCTGATCGAGCGCCCGGCGCTTCGCCGTGGTCATGAGCCAGGCGCCCGGCCGCTCCGGCACGCCCGTCCGCGGCCAGTGTTCGAGTGCCGCGACGAGCGCGTCCTGGGCGAGGTCCTCCGCGGCGCCCAGGTCGCCGGTGAAGCGCGTGAGCCCCGCCACCAGCTTCGGGAACTCGATCCGCCAGATGGCGTCGATCGAGCGCGAGAGGTCGGGCGCCGTCATGGGGATCGACGGCGCCCGGGGCCTCTCGCTCCGACCGGCGCGCTCACGGTCAGCGCTTGACCGACTGCTGATCCTTCATCTGCTTCGCGAGCCGCTCCTCCTGGGCGCGCAGCTCGGGCGTCAGCTCGGCGCCGAAGTCGTCCGCCTCGAAGAACGGGCGCAGCTCCAGCACGGACTCGTCACCGGTGGGGTTCGGGCAGCGCTTCGCCCACTCGATCGCCTCCTGCATCGACTTCACCTGCCAGATCCAGAAGCCGGCGATCAGCTCCTTGGTCTCGGCGAACGGTCCGTCCACGACCGTGCGCTTCTTCCCGGAGAACTGGATGCGCGCGCCCTTCGAGCTGGGGCGAAGGCCGTCGCCCGCGAGCATGATGCCCGCCTTCACCAACTGCTCGTTGTAGTTCATCATCTCGGTGAGCATCTGCTCGCTCGGCAGGATCCCCGCCTCGGTGTCCTTGTTCGCCTTCACGATCACCATGACGCGCATCGCATGCTCCTTGGTCTGAGGGTCGGCGGGGCGGGCTCCCCGGCCGCTCCGGCCGGGCCCTCGCCCCTCTCTGTCTTCACGACGAACGATGCGGCCCGGAATCGACACGGCCGGCGAAGATTCCTCAGTTCGGCACGAACCCCATCAACGCCAACGCGTTACCGTCGGGGTCCCGGAACTCGCGGAGCTTGAGCTCGCCCTTGTCCGTGCGCTGGACCACCGAGGCGGCGCCGAGGAACTGGACGCCGCGCTTCTCCAGCTCGCCGCCGAGCGTGTCGATGTCGGGCGCATCGATGTAGAGCACCGAGCCTCCGGGCGTCATCGTCGGCTCCGCGCCCACCATCAGGCGCAGCTCGCCCATCTGGTAGAACGTCATGTTGGGCACTTCGAACAGCAGCGGCAGCCCGAGCACGTCGCGATAGAAGCGCTTCGAGCGCCCCGGATCACGAGTGGTGAGCGCCACCTGGACAAGCTTGCGGCCGGCGAGTGTCGGCGGGGCTGGGTTCGTGGACGGGTTCATGACGACCTCCGGGGAAGAGGGCTCGGGTCGGTGCGGCGACGGCAGGATAGCGGAGCGCCGTTCGCCGCGTAGCCGGGGTTCGCGCGAACGCGGCAACGGAGCCGCCGTGCTACGATTTCCGCGCTTGCTACCCCGATTCCCAAGGCCGGTGGAGCCCTCCGCATGACGGATCTCAACCCTCACGTGAACCAGATGGCGGACGAGTCCATGGTCCGCAACCTGACGGCGCAGATCGAGGCCATCTGGCCGCAGGAGCTGCCGCTCTTTCGCCGCTACGGGCTCGCCGACGACATCGCGATCCTCGACGCCGGCTGCGGCACCGGCGAGGCCTCGGTGCGGCTCGCGGCGCTCTATCCGCGAGCGCGCGTGCTCGGCGTGGACATCCTGGACCAGCACCTGGAGCTCGCCCGCGCCCGCGGGTCGGCGGTGGGTTCGCGGCTCACGTTCGAGCACCGGAGCATCTACGAGCTCGGGCTTCCCGAGCGCTCGTTCGACCTCGTCACCTGCCGGCACGTGCTGCACTCGATCCCGCACGCCGACCAGGTGATCGCCGAGCTGGCGCGCGTGACCCGGCGCGGCGGCCGGCTGCACCTGATCCCCGAGGACTACGACATGCTCCATTTCCAGCGCACCGCGCCCGACCCGCGCGAGTTCTGGAACGCGGTCCCCGACCGCTTCGGCCGGCAGACGGGCACCGACCTGTTCATCGGCCGGCACGCGTTCACCACGTTCGAGCGGCTGGGGCTCGAGGACATCACGCTCGACTACATCATCGTCGACACGCTGCGCTGCCCGCGCGAGGTGTTCGCCCGCATCATCGCAGCGTGGCGCGACGGCTACGCGGGCGTCAGCGCCGAGGCGATGGGCTGGCCGCTCGAGCGCGCCGAGGGCTACTTCGAGCGCATGATCGCGAACATCCGCGACCCGAAGGCGTACGCGGTGTGGATGGTGCCGGTGCTGGCCGCCAGGGTGCCGTAGCCGGCGCCGCCGGGCTCGCTCATGGCCGAAGAGATCCCGGTCACCGACACGTTCCTGCGCTGGCGCAGCGGCGACGCCTCGGCGCTCGACGACCTGCTGCCGCGCGTCTACGACGAGCTGCGCTCGCTCGCGGACGCGTACATGCGGCGCGAGCGCGCCGGGCACACGCTCCAGCCCACGGCGCTCGTCCACGAGGCGTTCCTGCGCCTGCTCCGGCTGCCCCCCGGGAGCGTCCAGAACCGCGTCCACTTCTTCGCGCTCGCGGCCCAGGCGATGCGGCGCATCCTCGCCGATCACGCGCGTCGCCATCGCGCCGCCAAGCGCGGCGGGAACGCGGTGCGCGTGCCGCTGGAGCTGATCGAGGGCGGAGCGGGACCCTACCCGCGAGCGGCGGGCGCGGAGGCGGCGGAGGTGGCCGCGGACGACCTGGACGCCGCGCTCGAGGACCTGGCGAAGCTGGACGCGCGCCAGGCGCGCGTGGTCGAGCTGCGCTTCTTCGGCGGGCTCTCGATCGAGGAGACGGCCGAAGTGCTGGGTGTGTCTCCGGCCACGGTCAAGCGCGACTGGCTCGTGGCGCGCGCCTGGCTCCATCGCGAGCTCCGGGGTGGCACGGCGGAGTAGCGGCTCTGAACTCCAGCATTGCGGGTGCGGACCCCGAGGCCTATCGTCGGTCGCGGACCGGGCAAGAACACTCGCGGGGCGTTCGCGCCCCATCGGGAGGCCGCGCCATGAAGCTCGCCCTCGCGCTCGCACTCTGCGCGCTGCTCGCGCCCTCACCCGCGCCGGCCGCGACACCGGCGCCCGCCGCGACCGGCCGCCCCCCACGTCCTGCGGCCACGAGCGACATCGATCTTATACAAACGATCGACGCGAACAACCTGGAGATGTCGCTCACGAACGTCGGCTCGTTCGCGTTCGAGTCGACCTTGCTCGGCCCGGGGCTTTTCTATCCCGGGGGCACGCCCTCGAGTGTGATGTTCGCCGCCGGCCTGTGGCTCGGCGCGCTCGTGGGTGGCGCGCCGCGCGTGACCGTGGCGGAGTACGCGTTCGAGTACCAGCCGGGCGCCGCCGTGGGCGCCATGCCGGAGCCGCCGGGAAGCCCGTGGCTTCACGTGTTCAAGCTCTACCGCGTGTACGCGGACCCGGGCGCGCGCGACTTCGCGCTCGCCGACTACAACCAGTACGCGGTCCCGCGCGGCGCACCGTCCGTGAACGTGCTGCCCGACGGCTCGCTGTCGATCCGCGGCGACCAGATGTGCTGGTCGGTGTGCAACGACCTCGACGCCTCCGCGCACAACAGCTACCCGGGGGCCACGAACCCGCTCCAGGTCGAGGTGCAGCAGACCACGTGGGCGTACAACCGTCCGGGGCCAGCCGGGAACTCGATCTTCATCGAGTTCAAGATCGTCAACCGTGGCCCGATCCTGCTCACCGACATGCACCTGGGACTGTGGGCCGACCCCGACCTCGGCGGTTTCAGCGACGACCTGGTCGGCTGCGACCCGACGCGCAGCCTCGGCTACTGCTACAACGCCACCAACGCCGACGCCGAGTACGACGAGATGCCGCCTGCGGTGGGCATCGACCTGCTGCAGGGGCCGTTCAGCTCGGCGCTCGGCCACCGGCTCCCGATGACGGCGTTCATCGGCTTCACGAACGGCACCGATCCGGGCAGCGCCAACGAGAGCTTCAACTTGATGCACGGGAAGGACCGCTTCGGGAACGCCATCCTCGACCCGTCCTCGAACATCACGACGTTCATGGTCCCGGGCGATCCGGTGGCGTCTGTCGGGTGGCTCGATGCCTCCGCCGCGGACAAGCGCTTCCTCCTGAGCTCAGGTCCGTTCACCATGTCCGGCGGCAGCAACCAGACGATCGTGCTCGCGATCCTGGTCGGACAGGGCAACGACCGGTTGGCCAGCGTGGCGCGCCTGCGCGCGGACGACGACGTGGTGCAGACCGCGTTCGACACCGGCACGCTCGCGCTGCTGGATGCGCCGGCGCCGGGCGCCGGCCGGCTGAGCCTCGATCGCGTGTTCCCGAACCCCGTGCGCGACGACCTCAAGCTCACGTTCGTGCTGCCCGCCGCCGGGGAGGCCACCGTCGAGCTGGTGGACCTGGCCGGACGCCGCGTGCTCGCGCGCTCGCTCGGGGAGCTCGCCGCGGGTCCGCACGACGTGGCGCTGGACGGTGCCGGCCGCGCGCGCTCACCGGGGGTCTACTTCCTCCGGCTCACGCACGCGAACGCGACCGTGACGAAGCGCGTCGTGCTGTCCCACTGAGCGCTCAGCGCGGCACGGCGGCGGCCGCGCGCTCGCGGAGTGCGCGCATCGCCGCATCGTCCGGCCGGTCGGCGAGCGCCTTGTCCGCGTAGTCGAGCGCGGCCGCGGGCAGTTGGCTCGCGAGCATGGCCTCGACGAAGCGCTCGTGGGCGGCGGGCAGCACGCCCAGCGGCACCAGGTGCGAGTCGCTCCGCGACAGCAGCAGCAGCCAGCCGGCGCGCCCCGGCTCGTAGTCGTGAACGAACGCCACCGAGTCCGTCTCGGGGACGAGCGCCTGGAGCGAGCGGCCGGAATCGAGCACGTCCTCGAGCGCGTAGCGCTTGACCGGCGTGTCCGCCGACACCGTGCCCGAGCCGAGGTTGACGTCGCGCGAGATCGAGGACGGGATGAGGATCGCCACGTTCGCCCGCCGGCCGGCGAGTGCCGCGCGCGTGTCGTCGATCCCGCGGCGGGCGATCTCGCTCTTCCTCAGCACCGGATCGAGCGGCCAGTCGGTGGAGGTCATGCGCAGGTCGGCGCGCACCGACAGGAGCACGTCGTTCCACGCCGCGTAGACGACCAGGGCGAGCAATACAAAGACCCAGCGCTGGAGGCCGCGGCCCGGCCGTGCCGCAGCGCGCGCGGCGAGCACCCGGTCGCAGAGTGCCGCCACGACCAGCGCCACGCCCGCGAGCGGCGTGTAAAGGTAGTGCAGGTACGTCCGCCCCGGGAGCGGCAGCACGGGCAGCACCGCGAGCCACCACCAGGCGCACCCAGCGCGCAGCAGCGGATCGCGCCCGGGCCGGAACGCGAGCAGCGTGAGCGTGACCCCGATGAGCGGCAGGAGCCAGTGGGCGGTACTACTCGTGGTGGCGTGGAGATCGGGGATCGGGTCTCGCAGGTCGATCGTCCAGCCGAAAAGGCGGGCGATGTTCTCGGCGACGTTCGCACCCAGCGAGACGGTGTAGGCCTGCCCGCCGAGCCGCCCGCTCCACATCCCGCTCACGAGGAGCGCCGCGCCGAGGAGCGCGCCGCCGGCGACGAACGGGGCGAGCGCGCGGGCACGCTCGCGCACGTTGGGGGCAGCCGGTGCGACGAGCAGGGACGCGAGCGGCACGAGCAGCACGCTCTCCTTGGCCGAGAGCGCCACTGCAAAGGCGCCAAGCGCCCACCAGGCGCGCGGCCCCGGACCCGCGAGCAGCAGTGCCGTGAGCGTGAACGCCAGTGCGAGGAGCTCGCCGATCGAGGTCGCGGCGAAGAGCGCCGGGAAGTGGAGCCTCGAGGCGGCGAACAGCCCCGCCCCCAGCCACGCCGCGAGCGGCGAAGCGCCCCAGCGCGTCGCGAGCCGGTAGAGCAGGATCGCGTTGAGAACGTGGAGCAGCAGGCTTGCGGCGTGGTACGGGAACGGCGCGTGCCCCCAGAGCGGGACCACGGCGTGGAACCACGCCCAGCCCGAGAGCCACCGCCACGCCGTGAGCGGCCACGGGCGGATGCCCGCGGATTGCTGGAACAGGACCAGGTCGTCGAGCGCGAAGAAGCCGCCGAGCGTGTGCCGGCCCACGATGGTGGCGAGCACCGCGAGCATCGCGAACAGGAGCCAGGCCGGCGGCGTGAAGCGCGCGACGGCGGCGCGGTGCGGCGTCACTCCACGCCGCGTCGCGTCAGCAGGTAGACCGCGAAACTCCCGAGCCAATGCGTGCCCATCCAGTCCCGGGTCATCGCGCCTTCGAGGCCCGCGGCAGCGTGCAGGGCGGAGGCGCGCTCGAGCAATGAGTAGAACTCGTGCGTCTCGGAGAGGCCGGAGAGGATCCCCTCCAGCATCCACGCGCGCGAGAGGTTCAAGCCGTCCAGGTGCGCGAACTTCCCGTCCGCCCGATCGGGTGGGGCGACGGGCGTGAGCCAGCGCCCGAGCGTCTCCTCGCGCGGGTCGGGCAGGAAGTTGTAGATCCAGTTGGCGAACGCCTCGCGCGGCAGCACGCGACGCAGGAGGTCGGCCTCGGCGAGCACCGGCGAGAGGAAGTCGTGCGCCGATGGCTCGTAGGCGACCGGCGCCGCGGTGTCGGCGTGATAGAGCCGCGAGGCATCGGCCGCCAGGCGTTCGCGAGCCTCGCCGCGCTGCGCGTCGCGCGCCCAGTCGAGTGCGAGGCCGAGCGCGAACGCGCTCTGGCTGTGCTCGCCCGAGCGCACCGGCCACGGCAGGCGCCCGGCCCAATCGATGAGGCGCCTGGCGGCCAGCTCCTCGAGCGGCGCCAACGCTTCGCTCCAGCGCCGCGCCGGCACGTGATCCCAGCGGCGAAGCTCGGCCGCGAGCTGCAGCAGCCACGCGAGGCCGTACGGGCGCTCGAAGCCCGGGCGCTTCTCCAGGAACTCCAGCTCGCGCGCGAGCTTCTCCGGCGTGAGCGAACGCGCGAGTGCTTCGCGCGCGGGCTCCGCCCACTCGGCGTCCGGGTGGAGCCGTGCGCAACGCGCGAGCGTCCAGTGGCCGTGCACGGCCGAGTGCCAGTCGAAGCTGCCGTGGAACGCAGGCGTGAGCTCTCTCGGCAGCCCGAGATCCTCGTCGCGCTCGAGCACGACCACGAGCGCCACCGGGTACTCGCGCTTGATCGCGGCCCGCGCCATGTCTGCGAACGCGGCGAGCTGTGCGGCGGTGCCGGTGGCGGACAGTCGGGCCTCCTCGTAGGGCAGCGACATGAAAAGCGCGAATGATTCAGTGAGCGGCGGAGTCTAGAGGGCGCTGCGGTGGTCCGCGAGCAGCGGCCCGGATGGCTCATATTGACAACAGTTTGCGGTTGCCGCTTCAGGCACCGCACGAGAGCCGGCCGACGTGGCGCTGGTCTCCGCGACGCGGAGCCGCCACCCTACGCGGCCCATGAACCACGCCCCCGCCGGTTTCCTCGTCGCGCGCGACCTGCCGCCGGGCTTCGCCGCGTTCTTCCACGCTCTGCATGCCGAGTTCGCATCGCGCCAGAAAGCGCTCGCCGCCGCGCGACGCGAGCGGCTCGCGCGCGCACACGCGAGCGGCGCGCTGCCCGATCACCTCCCGCCCTCGCCCGCCACCACCGGCGACTGGCGCATCGAGCTGCCCGCCTGGTGCGCCGACCAGCGCAACCAGATGACGGGACCCGCCGACGACGGCGAGCTGGTGGTGAAGATGCTCAACTCGGGCGCGCCCGGCGTGATGCTCGACCTCGAGGACTCGATGGCGAACGCGTGGCCGAACCTGATGCGCGGCGTGGACAACATCGTCGAGGCGCTCGCGGGACGGCTGACGTACCAGGACGAGCGGCGGGGCCGCCGGGTCGCGATCGAGCCCTCGAGCGTCGCCATCTGGAATCGCGTGCGCGGTCTCCATCTCTCGCAGGCTGGCGTCGTCGATGGCGAGACCACGAGTGCGTCGCTCTTCGACCTGGCGCTCATCGCGTGGCGCGTGGAGCCCGAGCAGCTCCGGCACCCGCTCGCGATCTACATCCCCAAGAGCGAGTCGGCCGAGGAGGCGCGCTGGTGGGCCGACGTGTTCGCGGCGGTGGCCGCGGCGCGCGGCTGGCCGCGCACCTGGATCCGGTGCATGGCGCTGGTGGAGTCGCACCCGCTCGCGTACCAGATGGAGGAGTTCCTCCACCACCTGCGCGACCACATCGTCGGGTTGAACCTCGGCCGCTGGGACTACATGGCGAGCCTCATCCACTGGAACCTGGCCGATCCCGCGTGGGTGCTGCCCGACCGCAACACGATCCCGCACGACGTGCCGTTCTTCCAGCGCCTGCGGACCTTGCTCGTGGACATCTGCCACCGCCGCGGCGCGCTCGCGATCGGCGGCATGACGGCGCTCTACCCGAGTCGCGCCGACGCGGAGCTCAACACCCGCGCGCTGGCGACGCTGGAGAAGGACAAGCGGAACGAGGCGGCGTGCGGGATGGACGGCGCCTGGACCGGGCACCCGGACCAGAACGCGATCGCCGTGGCGCAGTTCCCGTCACCCAACCAGCTCGCCGCCCGGCACGCGGGCGAGGCGCGCTATCCCGACCTGCGCCCGGTCCCGGCCGGCGTCGGCCGCACCACGGTGGCCGGCACGCGTGCCGCCGCGCGCACGGTCATCCGCTACCGCAATGGCGTGCTGAACGGGAAGGGCGCGAGCCTCCTGGACGGCTACATGGAGGACCTAGCCACCGATCGCATCTACCGGCTGATGCTGGCCCAGCGGGTGCGCCACGACGGGGCCGTGGTCATTTCCGGCGACGACGGCCAGCCGGTGCGGCACGACGCGGCGCTGCTCGCCCGCTGCTTCGACGAGCAGCGGGATGCCCTGGTGGCCGCGCTGCCACAGGGGAAGGACGCGGGGGACGAACGCACGCTCAAGGAAGCGGCCCGGGAGAGCCGATGGATGATCGAGAACGCCGCTTTCGACCCCGACTGAAAGGGACATGCCGATGACCACGCCGCGAACCGCCGCAGCAATCGAGCAGTCGTGGGCCCAGGACCCGCGCTGGGAGGGTGTCTCCCGGCGCTACAGCGCGCTCGACGTGGCGCGCCTGCGCGGCACCGTGCACGTGGAGCACTCGCTCGCGCGCCAGGGCGCGGAGCGGCTGTGGCAGATGATGCAGTCGGGCGAGCCCGTGCGCGCGCTGGGCGCGCTCACCGGCAACCAGGCGGTGGAGATGGTGGCGGCCGGTCTCAAGGCCATCTACCTCTCGGGCTGGCAGGTGGCCGCCGACGCCAACACGGCCGGCCAGATGTACCCGGACCAGAGCCTCTACCCCGCCGACTCGGTGCCCGCGGTGGTGCGGCGGCTGAACCACGCGCTGCAGCGCGCCGACCAGATCGCGCACCTGGAAAACCGGCACGACACGCACTGGATGGCGCCGATCGTGGCCGACGCCGAGGCCGGCTTCGGTGGGGATCTCAACGCTTACGAGCTGATGCGCGCGATGATCGAGGCCGGGGCAGCGGCCGTGCACTTCGAGGACCAGTTGGCCTCGGCGAAGAAATGCGGCCACCTGGGCGGCAAGGTGCTCGTGCCCACGCGCGAGTTCGTGCAGAAGCTGATCGCGGCGCGCCTCGCGGCCGACGTGCTCGACGTGCCCACGATCCTCGTCGCGCGCACCGACGCGCAGTCGGCGACGCTCATGACCAGCGACGTGGACCCGCGCGACCGCGGCTTCGTGACCGGCGACCGCACCGTGGAGGGCTTCTACAGGATCCGCAACGGGCTCGACATGGCCATCGACCGCGGCCTCGCCTACGCGCCGTGGGCCGACCTCGTGTGGTGCGAGACGAGCACGCCGGATCTCGCCGAGGCGAAGCGCTTCGCCGAGGGCATCCGCTCGCGCTTCCCCGGCAAGCGGCTCGCCTACAACTGCTCGCCGTCGTTCAACTGGTCGAAGAAGCTGGACGCGGCGACGATCGCGAAGTTCCAGCGCGAGCTGGGCGCCATGGGCTACGCGTTCCAGTTCGTGACGCTCGCCGGCTTCCACGCGCTGAACCTGAGCATGTTCGAGCTTTCGCGGGGATATCGCGAAAGCGGAATGTCGGCGTACGCGAAGCTCCAGGACCGCGAGTTCGAGCTGGCCGCCTCGCAGGGCTATGCCGCGGTCAAGCACCAGAGCTTCGTCGGCACCGGCTGGTTCGACGTGCTGCAGGAGGTCATCTCCGGCGGCGAATCGGCGACGCGCGCGCTCGCGGACTCGACCGAGAAGCAGCAGTTCTGACGCGGCCGCGGCGCCGCCGCGATGCCCGCCAGCCGGTGAGCGAGACCGAACCGTGCCTTTCGCACGGTCGGCCCGGGGTTGGGGCCGGGAGAACGAAGGCCCGCATCTGAATACCCGCCGGGGGCGGGGCATCGGGATGTTAATATCGACATTCCCTCCCCCGTCCCCTCTCGGCCTCCGGCACTCTCTCCCCGGTTCTCCCCACCATGCGCAAGTCCTCGACGCGCGTCCGGAGCGTACTTCGCGACGCCTCGATCCACGGGCACCCCGCGCTTGCAGCCTGGAACCGCGCCCAGGCCCCGCCGGCGGCATTGTCCAGGCTGGAGATCTGGCGCGAGTTCGCCAAGCCCCACCCCGCCTCGATCTATCGACTCGAGTTCGAGAATGGCGGCCCTTCCTCCGTGTTCGCCAAGCGTTGCGATGCGGTCAGCTGCCAGGTGGAGCGAAGCTGCTACGAAGAGGTGGTGCCGCGGCTCGAGCTCTCCTCCCCCACCTACTACGGCTCCGTCGACGAGCCTGACGGTTCGTGCTGGCTGTTCCTCGAGGACGTGGGCCGCGAGCGGTTCTCGGCGAACGAGGCCGAGCACCGCGCGCTCGCCTCGCGCTGGCTGGGTCGGCTCCACCGCTACGGCGCGAACATCGAAGCCGGCCGGCAACTGCCCGAGGGCGGTCCGCCGCGCTACCTCCAGCACCTCCGGGACGGCCGCGCGCGGGTGCGCCGGAACCTCGAGAATCCGGGCATCACGGGCGATGAGCGCGACTTCCTCCTGACCGTGCTCGCGACGCTGGATCGCGTCGAGAGCCGATGGGACGCGATCGAACGCGCCTGCGCGGTGCTCCCCGAGACGGTGGTGCACAGCGACTTCCGTCCCAAGAACGTGCGTATCCGCCAGGAGCCGAGCGGTCCCGTGCTCTACGCCCTCGACTGGGAGCTGGCGGGCTGGGGCGTCCCCGTGGCCGACCTGGCCCCCGCGCGCCACTCGCTCGGAACGCTCCAGATCGACCCGGAGACCTACGCGAACGCGCTCGTGGGACATGGGCCCAGGCTCGATCGCCGTGCGATCCGGCGACTGTCGTTGATCGGGTTCCTGTTCCGCCAGCTGGCGGCGATCGACTGGGAGTCGCTCTCGCTCCATTTCGAAGACCCGTTGTTCCTGTCCGACCCGATCTCGTCGATCCGCGCGCAGCACCCCGACTTCACGGCCGGGCTCGAGCACGCCGAGTCGTGGCTGCGATGAGCGAAGCGAAGAGCATTCAATGAGCGCGAGCCTGGAGCGAGTGCTCGCGGCGAGCGGCCAGCCGGCGCTGGCCGAGCTGCGGCTGGCGCTCGACCGCGCGCTGGATGCGTCCGTGGTTTCCGTGGCGTGTGTGGAAGAGCACTCGCTCAAGTCCCGCGTCCATCGCCTGCGCTTCCGCGTCGGGAACGTGGAACGCACCGTGGTGGCGAAGCGCCTCGAGACCGCGGTCGCGCGGCGCTGCGAGTTGCTCGCGCGGCGCTGGCTGCCGGCGGGCGACCTCGCGTCGGCCGCCCCGCAGCTGGTCGCGGCGTCCGAGCCGGCCGGCGGCTGGGTATGGCACGTCTACGAGGACCTGGGCGCCGAAACGCTCGAACGCAGTCCGACGTCCGACCGCGTGGAGGCGGCCGTGCGGCTGATCGCCCGGCTCCACGCCCGGTTCTCGTCGCACGCGCTGCTCCACGAGTGCCGTGCCGCGTCGGACGACCTGGGGCTCGCCTACTTCGTCGACAACGTGCGCGGTGCCATCCACGCCCTGGAGGCGCTGCGCGGCCATCCCGCGCTCCGGGAGCGCGAGCACGTGGCGCTGCGCGATCGGGTGCTCGAACGGCTCGTGCGGCTGGACGCGGAAACCCCGGCGCGCGCCCGGTCGCTCGCCGACGCGGGAGCGGCCCCGACGCTGCTCCACGGCGATCTATGGACGTCCAACGTCGTCGTCGGCCCCACCAAGGCCGGGCTCGAGGCCAGGCTGCTCGACTGGGACCACGTCGGCGTGGGACCGCAGAGCTACGACCTGTCCACGTTCCTGCTCCGGTTCCCGCGCGAGCAGCGGCCGCTCATCTTGGAGCAATACGATCGCGCGATCGTGGCCGAGGGCGGCCGGCCGCTCGAGCGGCGCGCGCTCGCCATGAACTTCGAAACGGCGGAGCTGTCGCGCTACGCCAACCGTGTCATCTGGCCGGCGCGGGCGATCGCCGAGGGGAACACCCCGTGGGGCTTCACCGAGCTGGCCGAGGTCGAGAGCTGGTTCGAGGCGATCGAGCCCGTGCTCGACGTACCCAAGGTGCAGCGGGCGGTCGCGTCCCCGCGCGCCGGCCGTGCGCAGGAGAACGTGCTGCTGCCCGGGGCGAAGCTGCTGATCGTGAATGCCGACGACTTCGGCGCCACGCCCGGCGTCAATCGCGGGATCCTCGAGGCCCACGCGCGCGGCATCGTCACCAGCACGAGCCTCATGGTCGAGGCCCCGGCCGCGCCCGAGGCCGCCGAGGCGAGCCGCGAGGCGCCGGCGCTGGCGATCGGACTCCACGTCGACCTGGGCCGGACGCCGCCGGCCGATGCGGCCGGCGTTCGCCGCATCCTCGAGCGCCAGGCGGAGCGATTCGTGGCGCTCATGGGACGCACGCCCACGCATCTTGATTCCCACCGGAACTCCCACCTCGACCCCGTCGCGCTGCCGGAGTTCCAAGCCCTCGCGAGCCGCTGGGGCATCCCGCTCCGCGGCCACTCCGCGGTGCGGCTGCTGCCGAGCTTCTACGGCCAGTGGCACGGCGAGAGCCACCCCGAGCAGGTCGGTGTCGAGAGCCTGCTCCGGATGCTCGGCAACATCGGTCCCGGGATCACGGAGTTGATCTGCCACCCGGCGTACGTGGATGAGGCGCTCGACTCGAGCTACTTGCTCGAGCGCGAGGTCGAGCGCGCCACGCTCTGCGACCCCGACGTGCGGCGCGCGCTCGCCGTGCACGGCATCCGGCCCGCCAGCTTCGAGGACGTGAGCCGGTTCCTGACCGGGCCGGCGTCATGAACAAGACCGTCGTCCTCTGCGCCTACAACGTCGCCAACTTCCCGCAGGGCGGTGGCCACCTCTGGGTGTACATGCAGTACGTGTTCGGCCTGAAGCGCCTGGGCTGCGACGTCTATTGGCTCGAGTGTTTCCGGCGCGGCAACGACGCCGAACGCGACGCCGCCGCGATCGAATCGTTCTTCGCCAGGCTCGGTTCACTCGGCATGAAGGGCAAGCTCATCCTGCGCGCGACCGGCGGGCCGGACGGCGCCGCGATGGAGACACTGGGCCTGTCCGAGGCGGAAGCCGGCCGCGTGTTCGAGCGCGCCGACCTGCTCCTGAACTTCCACTATGCGATCGAGCCCGAGCTGCTGGCGCGCTTCCGGCGCACGGCGATGGTGGACATCGATCCCGGCCTGTTCCAGTTCTGGCTGAGTCGCGGCCAGCTTCAGGTGCCGAAGCACGATCATTACTTCACCACCGGCGAGACCGTGGGCGAACCCGGCGCGCTGTTCCCGGACTGCGGGCTCACGTGGGCCCACATCCCGCCCGCCGTGTGCGTCGAGCAATGGTCCTGCGCGAACGGCGGTGGTGGCGAAGCGATGACAACGGTCTCGGCGTGGAGCTCCGGCGACTGGATCGTGGACCGGGCCGCCGGCATCCGCTTCGACAATTCGAAGCGCGAAGCGTTCATGCCGTTCCGCGACCTGCCGAGCCTCACGCAACAGCCCCTGGAGCTGGCGCTCTTCCTCGACATCGCGGCCGACCACGCGGACGCCCGCATGATGACGGAGCACGGCTGGCGCGTTCGGCGATCGCACGACGTGGCCGGCTCGCCGCAGGCCTACCGCGACTACATCCGCCGCTCGCGCGGCGAGTTCGCGTGCGCCAAGCCGTCGTGCATGTACTTCCAGAACGCGTGGGTGAGTGACCGCACGCTGTGCTACCTCGCGAGCGGTCGGCCCGTGGTGGTGCAGGACACCGGTCCAAGCCGCCTCCTGCCGAGCGGCGAGGGCATGTTCCGCTTCAGCACGCCCGAGCAGGCCGCGGCCGCGCTCGAAGCGATGAACGCTGACTACGCGCGGCACTGCCGTGCGGCGCGCGAGCTGGCGGAGTCGGTGTTTGACTCGAAGCTGGTGGCCGCGCGGATCCTGGAGATCGCGGCGGGTTAGCCGGCAGCGCCACCGCCTCAGCCGACATCCTCCTCGCGGGTCAGCGCCGGGCTTTCGCCGTCCGCCGCGCAGGGGCCGGTCGCGCTGCTTTACTCGTGCGTCGCGCGCGCTGCTTCTGTGCCTCCGCCCTGATGATCACCGAGCCCTTCGCGCTCGCATCGAGACGCAACTTCGCGAGCTTCAACGCGGCCGCCATCAACACTTCGATCTCGGCGCGGTCGAAGTCCGCAACCGTGTTCAGCACGACATGACGGACCGTCTTGCCGCCACCTTGCAGCAGCTTGTTCGGATCCGCCTTCGACAAGAGTGCGCCCTGCGCGAAGAACAGTTTCGCCCCGCGCGGGTACAGCGCGATCGAGCACACACCCTCGTAGCCATTCTCGGTCGGTGAATACGTGATCACGAGCGCATCCTGGTTCTCGTACACGTAGACGACCTCGAACAGACCGGGCAGCCGATCACGCAGTTTCGCGCGCAGCGCCTTTCCGAGCTTTACGATCGCCGGCTCGTACTTCGCGAAGTAGCTCGCAAGCTGGGTTTCGGCGTCTATCGCCCTATCTCCCACCGTGTCCCAAGTTCGGCCATTGAAGGCCGTGGGCACACGACCGTGAGGATCAGAAGAAGTAACGGTAACCACCGGCTTGGACCAAGAACGGCCATTGTTTGATCCTTGGGACAGGAGCTTCCCATCACGCTCCCGCGAGCCTACCCCCGTCCCGGCCACCGTCAAACAGCTATCTACTTCCGCGCCAGTGCCGCGGCCCGGTCGCGCAGCCGAGCGTCACCGATCTCCTCGACGATCGCGTCGAACGACGGCGTGGGCCTTCGCCAGCGCAGTTCCTCCACGTCCGCGAAGAGCGGTGCGTCGCGTCGCAGCGTGGCGAGGCGCTTGAACAGCAGCGCCCGGTCCCGGCGGTTCGAGAGGACCTCGTCGGGGAAGCTCTCCAGCGGGCCATGGCGATCGATCAACTGCGCCGCGGTTTTCGGTCCCCAGCCCGCGAGTCCCGGGTAGCCATCCGCGGAGTCGCCGACGATCGCGAGGTAGTCGGGGATCCGAGCGGGCAGGACGCCGAACTTGGCCCGCACCGCTTCCTCATCGATGATCTTCCCGCTCCGCCGTTCCATCTGGACGACACGCTCGCCGACGACGCACTGGGAGAGGTCCTTGTCAGGGGTCCAGATGCAGACCTTCGTGACCCGCGCATCCGCCGCGGCAAGGCTCGCCGCGGACGCCAACGCGTCGTCGGCCTCCAGCTCCACCATCGGCCACACGACGACCCCCATCGCCGAGAGCGCGCGCTCGAGGGGATGGAATTGCTTCCAGAGCGCGGGCTCGATGCCCTCGCCGGTCTTGTAATCGGGCCACAGGTCGTTGCGGAACGACTCGATGACGTGATCGGTCGCGACCCCGAGGTGCGTGGCGCCGTCCTCGATCATCTTGAGCGTCATGTGCAGGATGCCGGCCACGGCTCCGAGGGGAGCGTCGGCGCCCGGCCCGCGGCGGCGGAGACCATAGAAATGGCGGTAGAGCTCGTAGGTGCCATCGATCAGGTGCACGATCATCGGTCGACTCCCACCCAGGACTCCCTGACGCCGTGCTTCTCGCGCAGGGCCTTGGCCGCTGCCGCCATCGCGGCGAGCTTACGTTCGGCGACCGGCGCAGCGTTCATGGGACGGCTGGCGAATGTGCCGAACCCGCAGTCGGGGTTGAGGAAGATGCGGCCAGCCTCCACATGGGGCAGCAGCCGCTCGACCCGACGGCAGATCGCCGCAGGGTCCTCGATGTCGTATGAACGCGGGTTCACCACGCCGAGCCCGATCTCCTTCCCCGCGACCGGAACGAAGTCACCGGCGCGCGGGGTGGCGTACTCGAGCACCAGTTGGCGAACGGGCGCGCGCTCGAACCACCCCGCCAGAGGAGCGTAGCTGCCGGCCAGCAACGTGCGCTCGTCGCGGCTCCAGTTGCCGCGGCACACGTGCAGACCTGTGCGCACATCGCCGGCGGTCGCGAGGACCTTCGACAGCAGGCTCATCGCGAACTCCAGCTCCTCGGCGGGATCACGCCGCGCCGCCAGCGCGGCGCACATGAACGTCCGCGTCCGCCCCTGCGTGAACACCAACTCCGTCAGTACCGGCTCGTCGAGCTGGATGAAGTCGGCCCCGACACGGGCAAGGCGGGCGATCTCGTCGCGCAGGATGGCGACGACGTCCGCTCCCAGCGACTCCTTGTCCGCATAGGCTGCCCGCGAGGCTTCCGGCACCCACATCGCCCGCGTCAGCAAGTAGGGACCGGGCAAGGTGACTTTGATCGGGCGGTCGGTCAGGGTCCGCAGGTAACCGAAATCGCCTTCCGCAAGCGGCTCGCGCAAGCGGATCCTGCCGACGCACGTGGGATTGCTGATCGCGAACGCGGGCACGTCCAGCGTCTCCAGCAGCCGGCTGAAGCCCTCCTTGTCCTCAACGACGTCGAGCATCTCGGCGAGCGTCATCAGCCGGACTCCGTCGAGCTTGCCGGCCACGAACGAGTAGAAGTTGTCGCGGGTCTGCTCGCCATCGGTCACGAGATCGACGCCGGCCTCGAGCTGGGCGCGGAGCGCCTCGCGGACACCGATGCGCGCGATCTCGAGGAACCGGGACTCGGGAATCTCGCCGCGACGTCGCTCGCGCAGGGCCCGCAGCAGCTCGGGCGATCGCGGCCAGCTACCGACGGTCGTGACCGGAAACAGCGGCAGGGTCATCGCGCTGGGACCGTGGCAAAGAAGTCCTGTTCGCGCGTCGCTGTCTCCAGCGCGGAGTACCCGCTGGTCCGGCCGGGCAGCCATGCCTTGAGACCCTCGAGGTCCATCATCTCGCGGTGCTCGGGATTCGCGTAGTTCATCGTCAGGAGCACGCGTACCCAATCCGCGGACCGTGCGGGATCGAACGCCGGTGCAGCCGTGAAGTTGCAGTGATCGAACGGGGCCGTGGTGTCGAGAACGCGCACTCCGGCCGGGTCCACGGTGCCGTCGGCGCTCCACAGCAGCCAGTTGAGGTCGAGCACCGCGGCGGCGGCTGCCGAGCCATCGAGCACGGCTTGCAGCGCGTCGCGCTCGCCCCCCACGTGGTCGCCGTGCTTGCCCACCATGACGTCGTGCCTCCGCGCGGTGAAGTCGCGGCCCGGCTGGAAACCCTGCTGCGCGAGATGATGGATCGGCAGCAGGGTTGCCTGCGGCGAGTCACTGGCCCCCAGGGCCACCGTCGTCCCCCACAGGTCGGCCACGGAGCGCAGCGGGCCATCGGTGCGCGCGACGAGGTGCGTGCGCCGGTCGCGATCGGTGTCCCGCATGGCCAGGGCCCGGCAGGCGCCGCCCGTGCGCCGCTGGGCGTCGACCCACGCCAGCGGCGAGTTCCAGGCGATGTCGATATGGCCCGCCAGCAGCGCGTCCACCTGGAGCTCGTAGTTCGTGTAGAAGACACAGTCCATGGGGCAGCCGCGATCGCGGAAGAAGCGCGAGATGATGTCCCAGATGGTCGCCACCTTGGGGTCGTAGATCACTGCACCTATCAGGATCGGTTTCACGTTGATTCCCCTTCAGATCACGGGTTTGAGCTCGATGTCCAGGTCGACGCAACGTCGGAGCGTCGCGTGCACTGGCGCACGCTCGAGAGCCAGGTTCCACAGCGACGCGAGCGCCTCGGCATCGGCATCGCTGCTGACGTAGAGCGAACCGTTGAGTGAAGCGACCGCAGCGGTGCCGGCCTCACCCACCACGCCGAGCGCCACCAGCGGGTTGTCGAGATACGCGGAGATGGCCATCTCGGCGTCGTGGATCCTCACGCCGGCCCGCTGGCACTCGCGGCCGAGACCGGCGAGCAGGTCGGCGACCAGTGCCGAGACCAGCAGTTCGAGCGCCGATGGTCGAGCCTCGTCATGATCGAGATGAGCCGACCCGACGGCGTCCAGCGTGAAATGACGGCCGCTGACCCGGACCTCGCCCCGGGCATCCCATCGCCCGCGCACCGCGCACGACGGTTCACGATCGGTCGGCATGGTGGCTATCCGAACAACGGCAGGCCGGTGAGCGCCCGACCGGAGAACTCGAGCAGGTGGTCGACGGTCGGCGCCATGACCCAGCCCGCACGAGCGTCGCGGAACACACGTTCGAGCCCGAGCTGCTTCGAGAACGCGGCGCCCCCGCAGGCCTTCATCGCCAGATCGGTCACGTCGCTCGCGGCCTGCAGCGAGGCGAGCCGGGTCTGGAGGACGAACAGCGGCGCCGCGGCTGACCCCGACTCGAGGTGGTCGAGCGTGTGCCCGAGCAGCGCCCTGGCCTGCTCCGTGCGCACGGCCATCTCGGCGAGCCGGGCCCGGAGGTTCGGCAGATCGCGGAGCTGCGACCCGGTGTGGGTGAACGTCGACCCGGCGAGATGCGCGGTCGTGGTTGCGACGGCGGCGCGACACAGGCCGTTGCTCATCGCCGCGGTGCCGATGCTGAACCAGGGCAGCACGACCTGCAGCATGGTCGTGGCTCCCTCCCCGACCGCACTGATCAAGTCCGCGCTACGGACTCCGATATCGACCAGCGATACGGGCGAGGACTCGTTGCCGCGCAGTCCCAGCCCGTCGAAGGCGCCCGCCACCGTGACCCCCCGAGCGGCCCGGCGAACGAGGAACACGACCGATTCGAGCGGCGAACCCGCCTCGGGCCGCTGGGCACTGGCGACGTACGAGTCAGCGTGCTGGGCCGACGTCACCCACGACTTCTCGGCGCGCAGGCGAAAGCCATCGCCGTTCGGCTCGAGCTTCGAGACCGGCGCCCAGAACTGGGAACGCGATCCACGTTCGGAGAACGCGAGCGTCGTGAGGTGTTTTCCCGCGGACATCTCGCGCAGCAGCGAGTCGCGTTCCGCAAGCTGGCCGCCCGAGGCGATCGCCTGCGCGGCAGCGACGTGCATCACGTAGATCATCGCGGTCGAGCCACACGCGCTGGCAAGTTCCTCGGTGACGCCGGCGAACGCGCGCATGCCGAGTCCCTGTCCGCCGAGCGCGGCGGGGACCGCGAGGCCCAGCAGCCCTGCATGGGCGATCGCTTCCACGCTCTCGCGCGGGAAACGGCCGGCAGCATCGACTTCGGGCGCCCACCGGGCGAGCACCTCGGCGCTGAGCTGGGTAGCGAGGGCGACGGCCTCCGCTGCCTTGGGATCGAGACGGTACGGGTGCGACATGGTGCCCCCTCGGGACGAAGGTGACGCGTGGGGCGCGTGCGCGGCCGGCGACGTACGCCCCGACTCAATGGTCGATAGGGGGTCTGCGAAGTCTGCGTTCGGACGGAACGTCCGGGCACCGCGGACTTATCGGCTGAGGATGGGACCCGCCATCCTTGGGGTGGACACTCAGCCAAAGCCCGTGCGGAACAGACGGCGGCGCGGGGGTGCGCTCGCGAATCGGGCGTGCAGGATGGGCAGGTTCACGACGCTGAGCATGCTGTCAGAAGCGGTCCGCTGCCGCAACGGGCCGCGCAGACTACCAGTCGAACCAGTGCACCACCTTGATCAGGAACGTGTTCGCGGGATGGGCGTGGAAGAGCTGGTCGAGGTCGTCGGAGAACGCGGGCGACTCCTCGCCGGGCGCGAAGTTCTGCCGTCCCTGCGTCCACACCATGAACAGCGACGAGCCCGGACGGTATTCCCAGCGCAGGACGGTGTTCGAGTTGAACTCGCGGACGTTGAAACCGCCGGGATCCGCGGTCACCGCCGCGTCGCCGTAGGGCGCGAACCGGTCGGCATACTTCTCGGCGCGCGCATTCGCGACCTCGCGCACATCCGAGAAGGTGCCCCTGCTCACGAACGGGTTGGCATAGATCTGCAGCGTGAGCGTGGGCGACACCGTGTAGTCGAGGCGGAACGTGAGGCTGACCGTCGTCTGGTCCAAGTGCGCGAACGTGTAGTGCGTCACGCCCGTCGAGTCGACGAAGTTGTCGAAGAACTGGGTGTTGTCGCGGTTGCGCGAGTAGCTCAAGCCCAGCGACGGGGTCATGCGCGCGGAGAGCCGGATCTGAAGGGACGGGCTCACGGAGACCCGGCGCGTGCGTCCTTCGTCGGTGGCCAGGATCTGCGCGAACACGTCCGGGTAGAGCACGAAGCGCTGGTCGCCCTGGATCTCGACCCAGGGCGCCGCGTACGACGACTGCCGCAGCGCCGGCCCGCCGCGCGTGGCGCGGTCGCTGAACGTGGCGCCGAGCTGGCCGAGCGTGCCCCCCGCGTGCACGAACCAGTTGTTGTGGAACTGCACGTGGACGTTGGTGTTCACGGCGCGCTCGAGCTGCACGTCACCGGAACTCGTCCAGTCCTGCCACAGGTTGAAGTTCCAGAACGCCTGGTCGTAGAGCTTCGTCCGCCGCAGGAACTGGAGCCCCACCCACGTGCTCTGGTCCTGCCAGTCGGCGCGATTCAGGAACCCGAGGTCGTTGATCTCGTACCCGGGCGAGATGCGCTGGTAGCTGGTCTCGAACCTGACGACGCCTCCGTACTTGGCGAGGTGGACCGTCTCGGCGTCGCCGGCCAGCGTCGTGCGCGTGGTGTCGACCCGAAGCGGTCCGTCGGGCCGCTGGTACTGGTGCGCGGGTTCGGTCTGCGTGGAGGTGACGGCGGCAGGGCTGCCCGCGATTCCCGTCCCTGTCACGGCAGCGGTGAGCTGGTAGTTGTTCCCGGGGCCGAACTGATGGCGCGCGTCGAGCCCGCCGACCAACGCCGAGCGGCGCAGGAAATCGCTCGACGCCGTGTCCAGCGATCGATAGACGGAGGTGAGGATCAGCCCCACCCCACTGTGGTGGTGGTTCAGGTCCTGCTGCAGGCGCAACACGCCGTAGTTGGTGGCGGGCTCGATCGTGAGGTCCGAAACGCCCACCTCGCGCCTCGTCACGGCTTCGAGCGCGCCGAGCGTGAGCCCGCCCGCCGAGCGGCCGGTCAGCTTGGCGGCGCCGAGGATCGTGGTGGATGTCGGTGACGCCGCGTCGCCGTACCGGTTCGCGAGCTGCGGCGCCCGGCCGATGCGGCGGGAATAGAACAGGCCCTCGCCGGTGTTGTTCACCTCGTTGCTGTTGACGGAGAACTGGTAGACGCCCGTGCCTTCGAGGAAGAACGGCCGCTTTTCCTGGAGGAAGGTCTCGAATTGCGTGAGATTGAGCACCGCAGGGTCCTGCTCCACCTGGCCGAAGTCCGGGTTCACGGTGCCGTCGAGCGTGAAGTTCGATGTCACGCCGTACTTGAAGTCGGCGCCGGCCGTGAAGCCCTGGTGGCGCTCGAATCCCTCCGCCGTGGCGCGCGGCTCGTTCTTCGCCACCAGGTAGGGCATGACGTCGAACTTCCGCGGGGCCGGGATGCCGTCGATGCCGGTGAGATCGCCGATCTGCGAAACGAAGCCGATCTGCGACGGTCGGTACGGCGGCCAGGACACGCGCTCCTTGTAGCGCTCGATGTCGCGCCAGACGGCGAACCCGAACGTGTGCGTGGGTGACGACGGGTAGCGAAGCTGGGAGAGCGGGATCCCGAACTCGGCCGTCCACCCGAGCGAGTCCACGCGCGTGGCGACGTCCCAGACGCCGTCCCACGAGCCGTCCTCGTTGCTGTCGTCGTAGATCGCGAAATCGCGCTTCACGCCCCCGGGACTGACGGCGAACTCGAAGCCCGAACGCCGATCGTGGAACGCATCGATGACGATCTTCAGCTGGTCGGTGGGCGGCCTCACGTCGCGCCGGGCGAGCACGGTGGAGATCTTCGCCGGCTCGGGGTCGTGGGCGCGGATGAAGACATAGAACGTGTGGTCGTCGAAGGCGACCTGCGCCTCGGTCTTGTACCGCGCGGGCCCGCCCTCGGAGGGCGCGAACTGCGTGAACTCCTCGATGACCGGGGCCGAGCGCCAGATGGCGTCGTCGGGGCGGCCGTCGATCACCACCGGCTCCGGCGCGCGGACAGCCTTGGCGGTAGGCGTCGATGTCGGCACCGCCGGTGCGCTCAGGGCGGTGCTCGACAACAGGCAGGTTAGCGCCAGGGCGCGCGCGGGCGAGGGCATAGGGGGACGTTCGCAGTACGGCCGGACGATTGGACCGGTTTCGCCACGGTGGAGTTGGAACGCACCACCGGCACGGGCGGGGTCCTCCTGACCCGGCGCCCGCGGAATCTATGCCAACGGCCTCGCGGCGTCGCGCCGCGCGCCGCCTACTTCCAGCGAGCTTCGGCGCTGCCCGCGGCCGCGCGGCTCGCGGCCAGCGCGGCGCCCGCGCCGTGCGCCATCCACGCGCCGAGGCCGATCGCCAGCGCACCGAGCAATGCTGCCGCCACGATCGAGTCGCGAGCCGCCATCGCGGCGAGCGCGGCAAACAGCAACACGAGCGCGCCCACGGCCCATGACATGCGCGGCCAGGCACGCAGGCGGACGAGCTGGCTGCCGCCGGCGTGTTCTTCCACCGCCACCTGCATCCGGGCCGCGGCGAACGGGCCACCGATCAGCTCGAGGTCCCAGCGATCGTAGTCTCCCCCGCGCCGCACGCGGACGCCGCGCGACTTGAGGTCCCGCTCGATCATGTCGATGCGCTCCTCGGCGGGCCGTCCCCGGTCGCACCAGACGCGGCGCGACCACGGCAGCGGTGCGGCGGAGCGGACGTCGCTCCGGTTCCGCCACGGCGTGAGTCCGTGCTTGAGCCGGCCGTGGAGTCTCGCCAGCGGCTGCATGGCGTGCAGGTACGCGGTGAGCGGGCGCCTGAGCAGCCGCTCGCGGAGATCGCGGGCCGGATACGGGAATCGCACGCGGGCGGCGTTCGTCACCGCCAGCGCGAGCGGCGCCAGGGCGGCGAGCGCGAACGCAGGGATCGCGAAGCGCAGCGGCGACCAGAACGCGCCCGCCAGTGCAAACACGCCGAGCAGCGCTGCGCCCAGGTACCACTCCGGCATCAGGATCAACGAGTCGAACGTGCCGACCGGCGCCTCGTAGAGGCGCTGGAACGGCGCCAGTCCCCACGAGCCCTGGTAGATGCGCGGGCGACGGGGGTTCCACGCGCGCGACAGGCCGGCGCCGTAGATGCTCCCCGCCCACGTCGTGTGCCCGAATGCGTTGTAGCGCTCGGGCCACTTCGCCTCGAGCAGCGCCTCGGCGCGACCGTAGCCCACCTGCTGGCGCCAGTACGTGCGCAGCTCGCCACGGCGGTGATGCCACACCATCGCGCCGGCGCGGAAGCCGAGCTTGAGTCCGCGCTCGGTGAGCCGCCAGCACAGGTCCACGTCGTCGCCGGCGGTGCGGTAGCGGACGTCGAAGCCGTCGATCGCCTGCAGGGCTGCCTTCCGGAACGCCATGTTGCAGCCCGGGATGTGCTCGGCATCCTGGTCGGCGAGCAGCACGTGCGCGGGCCCGCCGGGCGAAGCGGTGACGCACTGGGCGATCCAGTTGTCGCCCGGCGGCACGATGTTGGGTCCGCCGACGCCGGCGTCGTTGCCGCGCCGGAACGCATCGGCCAGGTAGTGGAGCCAGTGCGGGTCCGGGCGCGCGTCGTCGTCGGTGTAGGCCACGATCTCGCCGGTCGCGGCCCGCATCCCGGTGTTGCGCGCACTGCTCAAGCCGCGGTTCTCGGTGCGGATCAGCCGCACGTCGTACTCCGACGCGATCGCCGAGACGTTGTCCTTGGAACCGTCGTCGACGACGATCACCTCGAAGTCCGGGTACTCGATGCGGGCGAGCCCCTCGAGGCAGTCGCGGAGCGTGCGCGAGCCGTTGTAGCTGCAGACCACGACCGAGATACGCGGCCACGTGTGGTCGGTCGCGAACGGCACCTCGCGCATGGCGCGCTCGACGGCGGCGAGCGCCGGTTTGGGCGCGCGGTCGCGGTCGGTGAGGCCGAACGCCCAGTCGTGGACGTCTTCCCCGCCCCGGTGCCACTCGTCGGTCCACGCATAAACGAACGCACCCGCTGCGCCCGACGCGAACGTGGTGCGCACCTGCCAGGCGAGGGTCTCGGCCTGGCGCAGCTCGCCGTTGCGCATGCTGTCGAGCCCGATCTCGGCCAGCACCAGCGGTCGATCGCCGGTGAGGTTCTGGAGCCGGGCGAGGTAGGCCTCCAGCCGGTCGCGATCCTCGAGGTAGACGTTGAAGCAGTGGAAGTCGAGGAACGGCAGCTGCAGGTACTCGGTGGTGGGATAGTTGACGTACGTGACCAGCGCGCCGGGATCCTGCTCGCGGACGAGCGCGCACAGTCGCTCGACGTGGCGCTCGACGCGGCGGGCGCCGATCCAGCGCACGATCGGCGCCGGGATCTCGTTCGCGACCGCGAACGCGAGCAGCGCCGGGTGGCCGAAGCACGACCGCGCGGCGGCGATGAACGCGTCCTCGTGCTCACGGCTCCAGCGACCTTCGCAGACGTAGCCGATGGTGCGCTCGCCACCGAGGCCGACGAGCAGCCGGAGCCCGTGCTTGAGCGCAAGGTCCAGCAGCCAGCGCGGCGGCGCCGTGTACGTGCGCACGGCATTGAAGCCGTGGCTCGCCATGAGCGCGAAATCGCGGTCGACGGTGGCAGGCGACGGGTACTCGTGGCCGTCGGCATCGGGCCGGAACGTGCCGTAGGTGACGCCGCGCACGTAGAGCTTCTCGACGCCAGCGAACAGGAACTTGCCCTCGGCGCGGGCACGGGAGAAGTCGTTGGCGGCTGTGGCGACCGGGGCCAGGGGCTCGACCGGGTGAAGGCTCATGCGCTTGAGTCTCCGAGCGAGGACAGGACGCGACCGGCGCGGTCGCTCATCGTGGGGGATGGATGGGGATGGAATTGATATTCGGTGGGTCCGGGCCGGTGGGTCGTCACGGCCCTGCGGGCACTCAATGATATACGGTCGCAGCGAACGAAGTCACCGCCGGGCACACACGGAGCGCCCCGCGAGGCCTGCCAGCATTGCAACTTGCGCGATGTGGGATCCGCGCAGCGATCGCCCCCCGGTCGGGCTCGATCGGCTCTGCTAGGCTCGCCCGCATGAGCGCCCCCCGGCTCACGCGCCGAACCCGCCCCTGGCTCACGGCGCTCGCCACGGCGGCGCTCGCCGGCGCCGCGCCCATGGCGCGCGTGGCGCTGGCCGCACCGGGCGACAGCCTGGGCGTGCAGGTGGTCGCGGACGGCTTCGACCACCCGCTGTTCCTGTGCGCCGCACCCGGCGATCGGCGGCTGTTCGTGGTCGAGCAGCCGGGCCGCATCCGCTGGATCGAGAACGGCCGGCCCTCGAAGCGCGTCTTCCTCGATGCGAGCCCGCTCCTGCGCTACGGCGGCGAGCAGGGACTCCTGGGCCTCGCGTTCCATCCGGGATACGCAACGAACGGCTTCCTCTACGTCAACTACACCGACCGGAGCGGCGACACGCAGGTGGTGCGCTACACCGCGCGCGCGGATCGCGATTCCGTCGCGCCCGGTTCGGCCAAGCGCATCCTCACCGTGGTGCAGCCGTACGCCAACCACAACGGCGGCATGGTGACGTTCGGTCCCGACGGCATGCTCTACATCGGCATGGGCGACGGCGGCTCGGGCGGCGACCCGTTCGGCAACGGCCAGAACCTGCGCACGCTGCTCGGCAAGATGCTGCGGATCGACGTGGACCACGGCGACCCGTACGCGATCCCGCCGGGGAATCCGTTCCGCGATCGCCCGAACGACGGCCGGGCCGAGATCTGGGCCACGGGCCTGCGCAATCCATGGCGGTTCTCGTTCGATTTCACGGCCAGACTGCTGATCATCGGCGACGTGGGCCAGAACCGGTACGAGGAGATCGACGTGGTGGACGCCGCGCGCGCCGGCGCCAACTACGGCTGGAACGTGCGCGAGGGCGCGCATGCCTACGGCTTCCCGCGGCCGGGACCGCCGAAACGTGTCGAGCCCGCGATCGAGTACGAGCACCCCGATGGCTGCTCGGTGACCGGCGGCTACGCCTACCGCGGCCGCGCCCTGCCGGCGCTCGCGGGCACCATCTTCTACTCCGACTACTGCGCCGGCTGGCTGCGGTCGTTCCGGTGGAAGGGCGGAAAGGCGAGCGAGCAGACCGCGTGGAACGTCGGGAACCTGGGCAGCGTGTCGTCGTTCGGCGAGGACGCAGAGCGCGAGCTGTACGTCGTGGGCTACGAAGGAAAGATCTGGAAGCTCGTGGCGCGCTGAACGCCGGCCCACCCACTCGGGACTGGGTTCCCCGCCCTCCAGGGGTACCGATGGTCCAGGGCCCACCCCATCCCTCCGGACCATGTGCGCGGGCAGGTCGCGGTGAGATGTTCCCGCGGAAGCCGGCCCGCCCGCACGGAGGCGAAGATGTCGCGCAATGCACTCGCCCGGATGAATCAGGTCGCGGATCCCGTTCGCCTCGGCGTTCGGGGTCCGGAGCCGAGTTCCTTCCGCCGCGCGTGGGCCGTGCTTCTCGCGGGCGGGGAGGGTACGCGGCTGCTCGGCGCGACGGTGGCCGGGGAGCGCGTCGACCGGCCGAAGCAGTTCTGCCGGTTCGGCCGAGATGACTCGTTGCTGGGCTCGACGCTGCAGCGTGCCCGGCACGTCGCCGAGCCCGAGCGCATCCTGCCGGTGGTCGCCGACCACCACCGTGAGTGGTGGAAGCCCGAGTTGCGCCACCTCCCCGGGGTGAACGTCCTCGTCCAGCCGCAGAACCGCGGCACGGGGGTCGCCATCCTCCACGCGCTCGTTCACATGCTCGTGCGCGACGACGATCCGTTGCTCGTCGTCTACCCGTGCGATCACGGCGTGGATGACGAGGGCCCGCTGCACCGCGCGGTGGATCGCGCGCTCCGCGCTGCGAACGCACCGGAGCGGCCCCTCGTCCTCCTCGGCATCGTGCCCGGGACCGCGGAGACGCAGTACGGCTGGATCGTTCCCGCGCGTGGCGGGCCCGGCATCGCGCGTGCGGTCCACCGGTTCGAGGAAAAGCCCTCGCTGCGCGACGCTTTTGCGCTGATGCAGGCGGGAGGGTTGTGGAACAGCCTCATCTTCGCCGTCTCAGGCCGGGCTTTGCTCGGGCTCTACCTCAAGTTCGTCCCCCGGCTGGTCGAAGCCTACCTGTGGAAGATGCCCGATCGCGATCGATCGGGCGAGTCGTTGGAAGCATGCTATTCGTCGCTGCCGTTCACCGATTTCAGCCGTGACGTCCTGGAGCGGTCCGTTCCCCACCTGAGCGTGGTCACCGTGCACGACACCGGGTGGACGGACCTCGGTACCCCGGCCCGGCTGGAATCGTGGCTCGAGCGGCAACGACGCAGGACGTCGAGGGCAACTCGCGAACAACCCACACGCCTGCTCACGCCGTGAGCCGGCCGCGGATAGACTCAGGAGGACCGTCATGGACAAGCCCAACTGGATGTCGAACCTGATCGAAGAGAAGCGCGAACCGGCGCCGAAGGTCGTGGCGCGGACGCCGTTCCGGCCCACGCACGAGGCGATCGCGAAGCGCGCCTACGAGCTCTACGAGGACTCGGGATGTCCCGCGGGCAGGGACGTGGAGTTCTGGCTCGCGGCGGAACGGGAACTCATCACCGAGCGCTGAGCCCAAACGACGTTTGGGGCGGAACGCGGGGCCGCGCGTGAGCGCGGCCCCGTCTCTGTTGCCTCACGCGACCAGGCGCGACAACGCGCTGCCGGCCCACACGCCGCCGATCCCGAGCCCGATGTGCAATGCCACCGAAGCGGCAGCCGCCGGCCACTGTCCGCCGCGCATCAGCTGGAATGTCTCATCGCCGAAGGTCGAGAACGTGGTGAACCCGCCGAGCAGGCCGATGAACAGGAACGCCCTCGCCGAGCCCGAGAAGATCCCGCGCGATTCGCCGAGTCCGGCGAGGAAGCCGATCAGCAGGCAGCCGGCGACGTTGATCGACAGCGTCTCGATCGGGAACGCCCATCCCGCCTTGAGCCGACCGACCCAGCGGCCGACGGCGTAGCGGAACACCGAGCCCAGGAAGCCGCCCGTACCGACCAGCAGCACCTTCTCCATCGTCCCTCCCCGCTGAAACGAGAATGACCCCCACCGTCACCGGTAGGAGTCATCAGCCCGGGGGACCGGGCGGTTCCGGCGAACTCCATCGCCGTCGTGCGTATCGAGCCTAGCAGAACACCGGCTCAGTCGACACGCAGGAGTTCCTCCAGCTTCTGTTCGAGCGCGCGCGCGTCCGCCGGCGCCCCCGTCCACTGGGCCACGACACGACCGTCGCGATCGAGCAGGAATGCCGCCGGGACCGCCTTCACGCGGAACGCGTCCCAGGCGGGAGCCTTGTCCGAGTCCACCGCGATCGGGTAGGTGAACTTCTTCGACTCGACGAACTTCCGCACCTTCGCGGGTCCACCCTCGTCGATCGAGATGCCCACCACGCTCAAGCCACGATCCGCGTATTTCTTGTGGAGCGATTGGAGCTCCGGCATCGACTTCCGGCACGGCGCGCACCACGTCGCCCAGAAATCGAGCAGCGCGACGCGGCCGCGCAGGCTCTCGTTCGTGACCGGCCGGCCATCGAGGTCCACGAGCGAGAACGCCGGCGCTTCGCGCGGGAACACGGGCGGGACGTACGCCGCCGGGTCGGTCATGAACGTCTGGGCACAACGCTCCGAGCAGAACCCGTACTCCTGCCCCGCGTGCGTACGCACCGCCTTCACCGGCTCCTCCTCGACCTCGCCCTTCGTCACCCGGCACACGGGGCATACGGCGGTCGTGGGGGCGGCCGTCGCGTGGTCGAGCGCGGCGAGCTGTGCCGCGAGGCCGGCGGCGAGCAGGATGCGCAGCACGAGTCTCTTCATCGTGTCTCCTCGTTCAGAACCCGGCCGCCACCGCGACACCGAAGCGCTCGAGCCACGCCCAGATGAGCGTGCCGCTCCAGCGCCCGACGGTGACGCTGCCGAGCAGGTGTGTGCGGTGGCCATCGTACATCGGCTGTACCGAGATCCCATGGCCGAGCTCGAGGTTCGCCCCGAACGGGACGTTCAAGCCCTGATCCCATTCGGAATAGTTCAGGCTCACGTAAGGCGACGCGTGGAGTCGAGGAAGGTACTTGGCCGTGGTCACGTAGTACGCCTGCGTTCCCTCCGGCGAACCGATCCGGTCCGAGCTCGTGCCCACGAACACCGCGGGCCGGCGCTCGGTCTCGGTGAGGAGGAACCAGGTCACGAGTGGTCCCACTTCGCCCGCGGCCGGGTTGCTCTCGACGCCGAGCTGGAGCGTCGGCAGCACGCGGACGTTAGCGGTCATGCGCCACCTCGGCCGCGCCAGCGTCGTGTCGACATAGCGCACCGAGAACACCCACTTCGATTGGAGGCCGCTCCCCCGGAGCGGCGCGCCCTCGCCGGGTCAGCCGCTTCAGGTGGGCGCGCTCGCGACCGGCCGCGGGCGTGACTTCGCGGCCAGCGAGTCGGGCGCCTGGGCGGCGGCCACTGTGGCGACACCTACAAGCATCGCAGCCGTGGACACGAGTGGGCGGATCATCGACGCCACTCTAGACGATACGCGAGCTTCGGCCCGCGGCTGCCCTCGTAGGCGAGCTGCGCGACCAGCAGCGTGAACGGCTCGATGAAGCGCGCGGTACGCAGCGGGCCCGCGTCGACGGGCTCGAAGCCGACGTCGCGGATGAGCCGCGTCACCACCCGTCGCGCGATCGCGTCGTCGCCGCAGAAGAGCAGCGACGGCCGCGTGGCACGGCGCCGGCGCGCGAACACTCCGAACAGCACCTCGCTCGGCACGGTGCCGAACGCGGCCACGAAATGGGCGCCGCGCAGCCGCTTCGCCAGCACCTCCGCGCCCGAGGACATATGCGCGACGACCAACCGCGTGTCGTCGGCGTTCATGGGCAGCGAGCAGCTGACGACGACCTTGCCGCGAAGGCTTCCCGCCTGCTCGAGGACGTCGGGGACGCGCGACCAGTGGACGGCCAGCAGCAGCACGTCGGATCCACGCGCGGCCTCGGCCGGCGTCCCGGCGCTCGCGCGTGACCCCGCGCCGCGGGCCAGGCGTTCGAGCTTGCGCGCGTCGCGCGCGTAGCTGAAGACCACGTGATGGCCGGCACGCGCGAACAGCGTGCCGAGCTTCCCACCCATCAGCCCCGAGCCCAGGATGCCGATGCGCATGCCGGCTCCCGATTCGCCTCGGCGCCGCGCGCGACGCACGGCCACTAGCGATCCACCATCGCCATCTGGCGGGGGTTGTAGCGCGGGCCGGACACGTTCGTGAGCGCCGCATCGAGCGCGGTCGTCTCGGCCGCGGTGAGCGACACGTCCACGGCGACGGCGTTCTCCTCCAGGTGCTTCCGGGTCTTGCTCCCGGGGATCGGCACGACGTCCGGGCCCCGGTGGAGCAGCCAGGCGATCGCGACCTGGCCAGCCGTGACGCCCTTTTTCGCCGCCAGCTCGCGCACGGCCGCGGCCGCGCGGACGTTGGCGTCGAAGTTCTCGCCCTGGTAGCGCGGGTCACCGCGCCGGTAGTCACCCTCGGGATAGTCCTCGGCGCGCTTCACGGCGCCGGTCAGGAAGCCGCGGCCGAGCGGCGCGAACGGCACCAGGCCGATGCCCAGCTCGCGCAGCAGCGGGATGATGCGGGGCTCGAGGTTGCGCTCCCACAGCGAGTACTCGCTCTGGAGCGCCGCGATCGGGTGGACGGCGTGCGCGCGCCGCAGCGTCTGCTCGCCGGCCTCGGAGAGCCCGAGGTGGCGCACCTTCCCGGCGCGCACGAACTCGGCCAGCGTGCCGATCACATCCTCGATCGGCACCGTCTTGTCGACGCGGTGCTGGTAGAGGAGGTCGATGCGGTCGGTCTTGAGCCTGCGGAGCGAGGCCTCGACCACGTCGCGGATGTGCGCTGGCCGGCTGTCCACGCCGGCAATGCCGCCCTTCGCGTCGAACGTGAACCCGAACTTGGTCGCGATCACCACCCCGTCGCGCTTGCCGACGAGCGCGCGCGCGAGCAGCTCCTCGTTCGTGTAGGGGCCGTAGGCCTCGGCCGTGTCGAGGAACGTGATCCCCAGCTCGATCGCGCGGTGGATCGTGGCGATGGACTCGCGATCGTCGCGATCCTCGGGGCGGCCGTAGGCGAAACTCATCCCCATGCAGCCGAGCCCGATCGCCGACACCTCGAGGCCGCTGCTTCCCAGCGTTCGCATGCGCATGGCGTTCTCCATCGCGGCCGTCGTGACGATTGCGACCGTTGCGACCGTCGCGGAGAGCCTACCTCACTCGATCAGCCAGTGCTGGACGCCCTGCTCCTCGAGGAAGCGCGCGGCGCCGGCTCCACGCAGGATCGCGAGCGTGGCGAGCGTTCCCGCCTCGATGCACGAGCCGGCCATGACCGTCACCGAACGCGGCGCTCCCTCCACCGGCCAGCCGGTACGCGGGTCGAGGATGTGACCGAGTCGCCGGCCGTTCACGAGCACGAAACGCCGCGCATCGCCGCTGGTCGCGAGCGCACCGTGAGCCAGCTCGAGCCGGCGCAGCGGTACGCTGCCGGGGGCCGCGGGGTTCTCGACGCCCACGAACCACGGCCGGCCGCCGCGGCGCGGTCCGCGAGCCCGCAGGTCGCCGCCGAAGTTGGCGAGGCAGGCGGCCCCGGTGACCTCCGCGATGCGCGCCGCGGCGCGGTCCACGGCGTACTCCTTGCCGATGCCGCCGAGATCGATCTCCATCCCCGCGGGCAGCGTGAGCGTGTGCTCGCGCCACGTCGCGCGCGACCAGCCCACGAGCGCCAGCGCGGCGGCGATCGCCCGCGGGTCGGGCGGGTGCTCGCGGCCGTCGAACACCCACGCCCGCCGCAGCACGCCGGAGGTGATGTCGAACCGCCCGTCGGAGATCTCGTGACAGGTGGCCGCGTAGTCGAGCAGGCCGGCGGTCTCATCGTCCACCGCGACCGGCCGGCCTTCCGCGTGGTTGATCGCGTGGACGATGTTGTCGTCGCGGTAGCGGCTGAACTTCCGCTCGACGCGGAGCGCCTCATCGCGTGCGGCCTCGACCGCGGCGCGGGCAACGCCCTCGTCGTCGGTGTCGACCAGCACATCGCACGGGCTCGCCATGGCCTGGAAGCGCCCGAGGAAGTAGTCCTCGAGCCGCTCCAGGCCCGGCGGGTCGCTCAGAACGGCACCGAGTAGCCGATCAGCAGCGTGCCGATGCTGGTCCCGAACTGACGTCCGTTGCCCTCCGTGCCCTCGGCTTCCGCCGCGATCGCGCGGCGCAGGTCGTGGTCTCCCCCGCCCCCGCCGCCGCTCGTCCCGGCCGCTTCCGGCGGATGGCCGACCAGCCACTGGTACATGAACTCCGCGCGCAGCGTGAACTCACCGCGGCTGCCGGGCACGTGGAACCCGTACGTGCCACCGAACGTCGTGGTGCGCAGCGGCCCGAGCCGCTCGTCCGCGGAAGCGAACGCCGGCAATGGCGGGCCGTGCGTGAGGCCGTAGACGAAGAACCAGGCAGGCGCCTGGCCGTACACCCGCACGTGCGGCTGCACCCACGCCGCCGCGCCCAGGTCGTGCCGGAGCTTGAAGTCGAGCGTGTGCGAGCGCACGCCCCAGTCGTCCCAGTAGTAGCGGTAGTTCAGGTACAGGATGTCGTGCTGGAGGTGGTAGACGGAGCTGCCGAGCACGTCGTCACGCCTGCGCGTCGCGGGCCGCTTCTCGGTGACCTGCGCGTCCGGGAGCAGCGTCGCCGGGTCGACGAGGCTCACGACCTTGTACGGATCGGTGAGATAGCCACGCTCGCGCGATTCGGATGCGGTGACACCGAGGAGCCAGCGGCGGTTGACGACGTGTGCGAGCCCGACCAGGCCGGTGGCGACCTCCTTCGGGTTCTCTCCCGGCACGCGCGGGTCGCTGTCCGGTGCGAGTCCCACGGGCGTGCCGCCGGTCGGGAACACGCGATCGTGGTTGTAGCCGCCGCCCACCGTCAGCGTGACCCGGCGGCCGAGGAGATCGATCGACGACTTGAGCCCGCCGCCCAGCGACGCGTAGTCCTGCTCGCGCGAGTAGTGCGCGCTCGTCGTGGCGCTCAGCAGCGTGCCGAGCGGTTCGACCCAGCTCGCGTCCACCGCCGTCCGCAGGTCCTCGAACGGGTGCGTGGGCAGGAGGCTCGCCGACGAGCTCGTGGTCGTGGCCCCCGAGGCCGACGTCGTGGTCTGGACCTGCCCCGAGGGAAGCGCGCCGGTGGGCGAAGCACCGGTGATCGCGTCCACGGCGAGCCCCAGCGACAGCGCACGGCCGTTCGCGAACAACCGCGTCAGGCGGCCCATCGGCTCCACGACGCGCGCGCGCGCCTGCTCGCCGTAGAGCAGTCCGGTCGCCTCCAGCTGCCAGCCCGCCGCGACCGGGGCCTGTGCCGCCGCGGGCAGGGTGCCGGCGAGCAGCATGCACGCGGCCGCACCCAGCCGCTGGCGCACGCTCGCGGCGGCGGATGGCGGGTTCAGTTGCAACCGCACCCGCCGCCCGCGGCGTCCATGCCCCCGGCCGAGCCTTCCTTGCTGAAGTAGATGTGGTCGTCCACCGCCAGCTCGTGCGGCAGCGGCGCGAAGCGCATGCTCTTCTTCGCTAGCAGGTCACGGTCCCAGGGGTGCACGGTGGCGCATCCGGGGATCACCGTCGCCACGAGGACCAACGCGGCGAGCCATGTGCGTCGTCTGGATGTCATCGGGGAAGTGCCTCCGCGATCTGCGCCTCGAACTCGGGCGCGTGCCTGGCATCGAAACCGGTGTGCGTGGCGAGCAGCTTGCCTTCGGGTGAGATGAGGAACGTGGTGGGCATGGCCTTCACCTTGTACTGCTCCGCGGTCCTGCCCGTGGGGTCGAACGCCACGGTGAACGACGCCGGGACCTCGGCCAGGAACGCGCTCGCTGACTCGCGGTCCTTGTCGAGGTTCACGGCCACGATCGCGAGCCCGCGGGCGGCGTAGCGGCGCTGCAGGTCGTTCATCCATGGGAACGACTGCCGGCAGGGCCCGCACCACGAGGCCCAGAAGTCCACGAGCACGGTCTTGCCGCGGAGCGAGGCGAGCGTCACGTCACTTCCGCGTCCGGGCAACGAGAACGCCGGTGCGTCGGGCAGCGCCTTCGCGGCCGGCTTCGGCGCCTTTGCGGGCGCCGGCGCGGCGGCGAGCACCAGGGCCAGGGCGATCGTCCATGGATGCCTCACGCGTCGTCCCTCCTGGGTGGGGTTCGACCTCGATCGCGGAGTCCACCGCGCGATCCCGCGCGCGGTCGACGGGATCATCGTCAATAAGATACCAGCCCCATCAGCCTCGGTTCCGCGTCGAGCGTGAACCTTGCAGCTCGTGAACAGCAACGTCGCAGATTCCAATTCGCACGACGTGCGAATGGGCCAATCGGACCATCCAGAGGGCGGCGCGAACGGCGGTCGCTACGACTTTGGGAGCATCGCGCGGACGAGTCGCGCAAGCTCGCTCACCGGACGAGCACCACCCTCGCGGACTTGACCTCGTCCCCGGCGCGCACCTGGAGGATGTACAGGCCGCCGGGTGCGGCTTCGCCGCCGGCGACGTGGCCGTCCCACGACACGCCGTGCTCGCCCGCGGTGAACGGCGTGTTCGCGAGCAGCGTGCGCACGTTGCGGCCGGTGACGTCGAACACGTCCGCGTTCACGAGGCGGTCGGACGGCAGCATGAAACGCACCTCGCTCAGTCCGGTCGTCGGGTTGGGTCGCGAGGCCAGCACATGGAGCGACGTGCTCACCGGTGGCGGCGGCGGCGGCGGCAGCGTGCTCACGCCACCGATGTTCATGAGCACGGAGACGGTGTTCTCGTCCGAGTTCGCCACCACCAGGTCCAGCCGCCCGTCGGCGTCCAGGTCGGCGCTCACGATCGACTGCGGCAGGGCGCCCACGGCGAAGTCGTTCCGATCGGTGAAGTGAGAATCGCCGGTCCCCATCAGCACCGTGACGGTGTAGGCGTATGCATTCACCACCGCGCCGTCGGCGACGCCGTCCCCGTCGAAGTCGCCCACCGCCACCGCGATCGGCTGATTGCCGACGCGGACCTCGCGTTTACCCTGAATCGTACCGCGGCCGCTCCCCAGCATCGTGCTCACCGAGAACGTGGTGCGGTTCGTCACCATCAGGTCGGGTTTGCCGTCGCCGTTCAGGTCGCCGACCGCGATGCCGGCGGGCGTGCCGGCAGCCGTCGTCGTCGCCTTCGGCTGGAACGTGCCGTCGCCGACGCCGCGGTGGATCGAAACGGTGTTGCCGATCTGGTCGACCGTGACCAGGTCGAGCACGCCGTCGAGATCCATGTCGGTCATGAGCAGCGAGACCGGGCCGAAACCGGTGCGGATCGTGGTGCGCGGACCGAACGTGCCGTCGCCGACGCCGCGGAACAACGAGATGCAGTCCTCGTCGTAATTGGTCACCGCGATGTCGGGCACGCCGTCGCCATTCAGGTCACCGATCGCGACGCCCGTGGGCAGCCTTCCGGAGAAGAACGAGATGGGGTAGCCGAACGCTCCCCCGCCGGTGCCCAGCAGCACCGAGACGGTGTTGTCGATCGCGTTCCCCACCGCCAGGTCGGGCTTGCCGTCGCGGTCCACGTCGCCGATCGCGATCGAGTGGGGGCCATCGTCGGAGATGAATTTCGCGCGCGCCGCGAACGTGCCGTCGCCGTTCCCGAGCAGCACCGAGACCGCGCTGTCGCCGAAGTCGGCGGTCGCCAGGTCGAGCTTGCCGTCGCCGTTCAGGTCGGCGACCACGACGGCGCTCGGCTCGCTGCCGGTGGCGAAGTCACGGTTCACGCCGAACGAGCCGTTGCCGTTGCCGAGTAGCACCGAGATGGTGCTGAAGCCCTGGTTCGCTGCCACCAGGTCCTGGACGCCGTCGCCGTTCATGTCGGCGTTCCCGAGGCAGGCGGGCCGCAGGCCGGCGCTGTAGTCCCCGAGCTCCCGGAGTTCGCCGGTCGGACTGCCCAGCCAGACGTGCACCCCGTCCGACTGGTACTCCAGCGCGGCGAGGTCCGCCAGGCCATCGCCGTTCAGGTCGCCCACGGTGAGCGAGATCGGCAGCTCCTTCGTCGGGTAGTTCGTCTCGAGGCCGAAGGCGCCGTTGCCCGTGCCCGGGTACACCGAGACGGAGTTGGAGCCCTCGTTCGCGACCGCCAGGTCGGGCACCTGGTCGCCGTTCAGGTCCGCGATCACCACCGAGAACGGATAGAAACCCGCGCCGCGGTCGGTGCGCGTCGGGAAGCCGCCGTTGCCGTCGCCGAACAGCAGGGTGAGCGAGTTCGACGTGGCGTTCGCCACCGCGATGTCGAGCTTGCCGTCGGTGTTCATGTCGCCGATCGCCAGCGCGACCGGGTCCAGGCCCACAGGGAAGTCCCTCCGGGTCACGAACGTGCCGTCGCCCTCGCCGAACAGCACCGAGACCGAGTTGGCGCGCTCGTTGGCCACCACGATGTCCGCGTGGCCATCGCGATCCATGTCGGCGATGCTCACGAAGAACGGCGCCGCGGGCGTGTGGTATCCGCGCTTGGTCCGGAACGAGCCGTCGCCGAAGCCGATCAGCACCGAGACGCTGTCCGTGCTCAGGTCACCGGCCACCACGTCGGGGATGTCATCGCCGTTCAGGTCGCCGATGGCCACGGTGATCGGGGAGTTGCCGGCGAAGAAATCGGCGCGCGGGAACAGCGTGCCGTCTCCCTGCCCGTACCACACCGTCGCCGAGCCGGTGGCCTGGTTCGCCGTCACCACGTCCTGGAAACCGTCGCGGTTCAAGTCCGCGATCGCCACCGAGAAGGGGCGCCCGCCGGTCTCGAACGACAGGTAGTCGGCGGCGAACAACGGCACCGCCCGCGCCGCGGGGGCGTTCGCGAGCACGAGCGCGCAGAGGGCGCACAGGACGCTCGGGCGGAAGGCGTTGCAGCGTCGGTCGGCTGGGGGCATGGGGAGCTCCAGGGGCACCGCGAGGGCCCGGGCGCGAGTCTTGGGCCCCCGGAAGCCTACCACCCCCGACCGCCGCGGTGCCGGGAAACCCCACCGGGCCGGGCTCAGCGCGCGGCGACCGCCTCGCGCTCGGGCCCGCTCTCCACGCCGGCCCGCGCCGCTTCCTGCACGCGCAGCACGACGAGCGTGCGGTCGTCCTGCGCTTCCAGCCGTCCCAGGTGGCGCTCCACCTCGCGCAGGATGCTCTGCGCGATCGCCTCCGGGTGGAGCGCGGGCGGCAGGTTCGAGACGAATTCCACGAGGCGCTCCTCACCGTAGAGCTCGCCGTCCACGTTCGTGGCCTCGCTGATGCCGTCGGTGTAGAACACGAGCACGTCGCCGGGCACGAGGTCGAACGCGGCCTCCTCCATGGCCACGTCCTCCATGATGCCGAGGATGGTGCCGCCGCACTTGAGCCACTGGCGCTCGCCGTTCCGGCGCAACAGCACGGGCCAGTTGTGCCCGGCGTTGCAGTACGTCATCCGCTTGCCGTCCGCGGACACGTGCGCGAGGAAGAACGTGGCGAACTGATGAACGGCGGTGCTCCGGTAGACGAGCGAGTTGACGCTGCGCAGGATCGCCGCCGGCGAGTCGACCGAGGTCGCCTGCGTGCGCAGCGAGGCCTGCAGCATGCTCGAGAGCAGCGCGGCGGGAACGCCCTTGCCCGCGACGTCGGCGATCGCGACCAGGAACGAGCCGTCGGGCGCGGTCACCACGTCGTAGTAGTCGCCGCCCACCTGGCGGCTCGGCAGGTTGACCGCGTAGACCTCGCAGCGCGGCAGCGCGGGGAAATCGTTCTTCAGGAACGTCTGCTGGATCTGGTGCGCGAGGTTCAGCTCTTCCTCGATCCGCGCGACCTTGAGGCGGTCGCGCAGGAGCAGCGCGTTCTGGAGCGACACCGCCATCTGCGAGCCGAGGTTGTTGAGCAGCGTCACGTCCTCGCTCGTGAACTCGGTGCCGGTGATCTTCTCCCCCAGCAGCACGATGCCGAGCGCCTCGTTGCGCCAGCGCAGCGGCACCATCAACTCGACGCCGAGCTTGCGCACGAGCAGCTCGCGGTCCACCCGCTTGAGGCCGTCCACCGGGTCCGAGAGCCGGTAGCTCGACGACTGGGTCGAGAGCCGGGTCAGGATCGCGGCGATGCCGTCGAGCGACTCCGGCGACAGCGGCTCGCCCGCGCCGGTGCGCGACACCGGGCCCTCCGACGTGATCGCCACGATGTACGACGAGCGCAGCAGCAGCGCCTCGGT